>Ga0307929_1000142_pt1 | contig 72338 bp, 53 predicted proteins | sample AceLakmetage1330_FD_203160 | JGI IMG/M metagenome (GOLD analysis project Ga0307929, IMG submission 203160) | Saline water microbial communities from Ace Lake, Antarctica - #1330 | ecosystem: Environmental > Aquatic > Non-marine Saline and Alkaline > Saline | place: Antarctica: Ace Lake... | reverse complement strand
AGGTCGGATAAAACGGCAGTTTCATTTGCATATTAGTTAGATTTTGTTGCAAAACTACGACATTTTGTTTTGCGAGCAAAGGCTCCTAAACTATCTGGAAATCAAGCACAGGTCAGGAGGTCTGATGCTGCTGTCGATTTTGCTATTAATACCTCCTACGCTTTTCTTTGTTTATTAATAAAAAAAGAGCCTGCCCCTTTCAGAACAAGCTCCAAGTCAAATTATAAGAAAATAATTACTTCTTATCTGATCACCAAGCGATGGCTCAGTGTTTCATTCGTGGTTTTTACCTGCATTACATAAATGCCTGCCGCTAAACCGGAAACATCAAAACTTGTCGAATTATTCCCGATAAGGGATTTCATAATCAAACTTCCGTTGATGTTACTAATGCTGATAGTATTGATAACATCACCACACGAAATATGGATAATTTCGTTAGCAGGATTTGGATAAACCTGTAGCGCGGATGCGGATGGTTTACTTATTCCGCTGGTATTTTGGATATCATCAGCACCACGTGGGTTGAGGCGATATTGGCCATACGAAAAATCGACTACTCCGTTAATCTGATAAACATCGCCTACGGTAAGGCTCACATTTGCCAGTTGAAAATCTACATTATCGCCTATTCTGAAATGCGTAGCTCCCTGGTCATCGGAGCAGATGTAGTAGAATTCTTCCTCGTTGTATTCGATAACTTCGGCATTGCTTATCACCACCAACTGGCCTTCCCATTTTTCGGCTGATTCGGCACCGGCAGTTAAGGTAGTGTCGATATCCGCACCAACAATATCGGAGGCCTGATAAGGAGTGTTGCCTGTGCTAATGGTTTGGACCAGGACGGGTGAAACCAGTTCGTTAAGGTCGAAATAATCATCGCGCTTTGCGGTAAACATTACCTCATCGCCCACAGCCACTTCTTCCTGCAAGCTGTAGCTAAAAATCATCACACCCATATACGCGCCGGCACCATCGTGTACCCACACATTGTTGTAGGCATCGTTAGCCGAGATAATTCCCTGGAAGGTAGCCGAAATATCATTTTCGAGTATTCCATCGGGATTGGCCGAGTTGGTATTAGCAATGGTTGCCATTCCGGCATAAAGCTGCACCATGCTGTTTCCTTCGAGGCCTGTCTGCGAAAGTTCATCCACGGTAAGGTCGAAATCCAGGCTTTGCGAGGCTCCGCTAAGATGTACCAGGGTGGGGTCTTCGGCATCAATTTCGGCAGTAGTAAAGGTAATATCTGCTGTTCCGCCAAGCATAAAATCTGCTGCATTTACTGCATCAACCGCACTGTTGTAGCGCACATCTATCGCGCCTTCGCCAACGTAGTAGGCATTGTCGATGCCCAACATTGTCCATGCTTCGTAGCCACCATTTACCACGAGGTTTTCGCCACCGTCCTCCACAAAACTTGCATTATCAACCAAAATAATGGCCTCATCGATAAAATCATCCTGATCGTAAAACTTGATCCATACATAGCCTTCCACAGCTCCCTCGGGAACTACGGCACTCCAGGTGATGGTTTGCCAGGCATCCATATCCTCGGAATACACCGGTTCTTCGCCATAAATGTCGTTGCCATCGGCATCATAAAACTCTGCGTACATCTTTAATTGTCCACGGGTATCGTTGTCGTACACATCGAGCGAAAAAGTGTAGCTCGCCCCCGCATTTACTGCATAGCTGTCGCTGATAAAATAGGGAATGTTGGTGGTGTGCAGCATCATTTCGCAGGATTGTACCCCCTGGGTAAAATCTACGGTGTTGGGCATCAAAGTTAGATCACCCGGGCTTGGGGTGTCAATCATCCAGTTGGCAGGCTGTGCCAAAAGATTTAAGCTCAGCGCGAGGCTGAACGCAATTAGTAAAGTTTTAAATTTCATGATTCTCAATTTTTAATTAAACATTTAATTTATCTGTACATATCAATCGCTATTGCATAAGGATCGCAGTTGGTAATAAAATCTTCCTTGCCGCTGCCATCAAGGTTAGAGCGTACAATTTTCCCATTGGTTTTGTCGCTCCAGTACAATTTTCCGGCATCCAGGTCAATGGCCATTCCCCAGCAATAAATATCGGTCATCTCGGCAGCAATTACGGTTTCGTTGCTGCCATCCAAATTAGCCATACATATTCCTTTTTCAGAATCGCTGTAATACATCGTGCTGTTTTCCACATCCAGTGCCAGAGCTCCACCATTGGTGCCAGGCACAAGCTCGGTAAAGGTGGTTCCATTAAAATCGACACTAAACATACCTCCCGAAAATTCGTATTTGTCATTGCTAAAAATAAATTGCTCCGAGAGATAATCCCAGGCGATGTCGATGGCCATTTCGGGCTTGGCTGTGGTAGTCATCGCGATAAATACTTCGGCTTCGCTGCCATCCATATTGCAGCGGCTAATTTCTCCTTCGGTGGCCCAGTATAGTTTGTCATCGATAACTTCCAGACCAAAGGGATCGTATAAAACGGGATTGTTAATATCGATTACCACCTGCAGGTCGAAGCCTTCGAGGTCGTAGCTATAAATTACTCCTTCGCGATAATCCGAAACAATCACCCTGGCGCGTGCGGTATCTATCGCCATACCGTAAGGCTTATCCAAGCCTGTGTGGCCAAAGTCGTTAACCACCGGGGCTGCATCGTCAAGCACGGCGTAGCGCACGCTGTGTGTGGTGCGATCGGTAAAATAGAGGGTCTTGGTTTTTCCTGCGGTAGGATCTTTTACCTGAATGGAAATGGTTTTTTTTAGCTTATTGTAATACACATCGTGGCTTGCGCCTACTTCGAGTGTTACGGTATAAGTACCTGGCTCGGCAAAACTTACCTCGGGCGATGGCTCGGTGGAAGTTTCTCCGTTTCCAAAACTCCATTGGTAAGTGGTGGCTAAAATGGACTTGTTGGTAAAATTGACGGTGGTAGGAGCCACTAGATCGTTTGTGGCCGTGTAGCTAAAATCGGCTATTGTGCTGGCCTGTGGCATGGGATTATCTTCTTCGCAGGCACTGAAGGCCAGCATGGCGAATAATCCAAGTATTAGGCTTATTATGATATTCGAACGTTTCATAGTTTTAGTATTTTAAAATGTCCATAATTAATAACCCGGATTTTGGTTTTCGGGGCCAATGGCAGTATTTGTATTAATTTCGGAAAAGGGTATGGGAAACAAAAGCTGATTGCTGCTTTCCACAGTTGGCAGTGTTTGGATGGCACGATCGTTAATTATCAGGTCGAACCAACGCTGACCTTCAAACGAAAACTCCAGGCGACGCTGGACGAGAATTTCGTCAAGCAGGGCATCGTAATCCTGCAAATCCACAGCTTCCAAACCTGCCCGCTGGCGAATTTGATTGATGTCGTTATTTATCATCAGCAAATCACCTTGCTGTTTTGCGCGTGCCTCGGCCCTGAGCAAAATCATTTCGGCCAGACGCATTACATAAACACGGTCGGCACCACTCGAAATCTGATTGTACTTGTTGCAATACGGCTTGTCGCCAAGCCCGGCAAGCGAAACAGCAAACCGTGCATCTTCCGCCGCAAAGGCGTTTACCAAATCTTCGGTAGGCGATGCCTCGTAGCGGCCACCCAGCGAAGTAGGAAACAGATATTCGGCCATACGGTTTTTGTCCTGATCGCTAAATTGTACTTCAAAAATCGATTCGGTATTGCCTTCGTTGTTAAACAAGCTTGAATAGTCGTCCACCATCGACAGTCCATAATTCTCGATTACATGGCCGGCGTAGGATTCGGCATCGCCCCACCGCGATTCGTAGCGGGCAATTTTTGCCAACAAAGCCTCTGCCGAAGCAGCCTGGGCACGCCCGGCACTCTGGGTACTTATGTTGGCCATGGCATAAACCAGATCCTCTTTTATATGTGCCAGCACTTCGCCCACCGCTATGCGGGGCAGGTTGATATCCTCGGTCGAAAGCGTTGGCCTTACTTTCAGAGGTACATCTCCAAAATAACGCACCAGATTATAATAGGCCAGGCTGCGGATAAAAAATAGCTGCCCTTGCACATCATTTTTATCGTCTTCGGACAAATTTTCAACATTGGGCAAATAATACAAGGTGTTGTTTACGCGATTGATGGCTATGTAACAGTCGCTCCAGATGGCCTCCGAAATAGTATTGTTCGACAGCAAATTATGAAGATTGATGTCGTTGTATTCGAGGATGGTACCGGTGGCCTGTGCGTTGTCCGACGAGAGTTCGGCGGCAATAATGGTATGTCGGCCATAAAAACCCGCCAGCTGCAGTGCATCGTAGCAGCCGGTAAGTGCCTGATTCAAATCCGAGGGTGTGCGTATGGCTTTATCCGCAGCGATGGATTGGGTAGGATTCACATCCAGCTTGGCGCAGCCAGAAAAAATGGAGACAATAAATATGAATATGATGTATTTTTTCATGATCTTATGTTTTTAAAATTGAACATTAATACCTGCGGTTATTGTCCGCGAAGTTGGATAGGTAAAGAAATCGGTACCGTAGCGCAAGTCATCATTCCCGGCATAATTCACCTCCGGATCCATACCGCTGTAATTGGTGATGGTAATTAGGTTTTGAGCAACCAGATACAATTCGATTTTGTTGATTTTCATCTTTTCTAGCACATCGCTGTCGAAGTTGTACGAGAGTCGGATAGTTTTGAACCGCAGGTAGGATCCATCTTCGATAAAGCGTGATGAGGCCCGGTCATTGTTGTTCAGGTCGGCGGTGGTAGCCCGGGGTACCTGGGTAATGTCACCAGGCTGTTTCCATCGGTCGATGATGGTTTCAAGCTGGTTGTCCTGCCCCTTCATCGATTCGATGTAACGGCGGGTACCGTTAAAAATATCATTGCCATAGGTGTATTGCAAAACTACCGAAAGGGCAAAACCACGATAGGAAAAATTATTGGTCAATGCGCCTATAAAATCAGGATTTGGATTCCCGATGATGGTACGGTCGTTTTCGGTAATCTCGCCATCGCCATCAATATCATTAAATACCATATCGCCCGTGGAAGGGTCAACGCCCAGGGATTCGTAATTGTAAAATATTCCGATGGGTTCGCCAACCCGCACACTGTTTTCGCCGCGTCCTATTTGGTCGATGGGCTGGTCGTTGTATAATTTGGTTACCTCGTTACGATTCAGGCTAAAGTTGGTTGATACATCCCATTTGAAATCCGATTCCAAAATCTTGGCAGCCAAAAGCATTTCGATACCATTGTTTTTCATCTCACCAATATTGGAGATGTACGAGCCAAAACCTGACGAGGGCGGCACAGGACGGTAAAGCAAGAGGTCTTTGGTTTGTTTGTTATAATAATCAAAGTTAAAAGTTAGCCTCGAATCGAACATGGTCAGGTCGAAACCAATATCCAGTTGTGCGGTCGATTCCCACTTTAAATCGGGATTAGGAAGTTGTGAAGGATAAATACCTGGATTGAGCTGATAATTAGCTCCCGAGGAATACAGATTCATAAAGGCAAAGTCGGGGATGCCATCGTTACCGGTAAGTCCGTAGCTTGCCCTTATTTTCAGGTCGTTCACCGGGTTGATATTAAAAAAGTTCTCTTCCGAAATACGCCATGCTGCCGATGCTGCCGGAAAGAATCCATAACGATTGTTTTCGCCAAATTTTGAAGAACCGTCGTAGCGGCCACTCAGCGTAAACAGGTAGTTGTAGCTCAGGTCGTATTTCACCTCTCCAAAAAAGGAATTTAGTCCGCGATCGAGTGCCGAGGAGCTTCCCTCGGTAATACTTGCTGCCGAGGCAATGTACTGGAAGTTTTCGTTGGGGAAATCCTGTCCGCGCAAATAGGACGACCTGCGCTGATATTTCTCAAAACTATACCCCACCAAAGCATTAATACGATGCTTATCATTGATCTCGGTCATATATTTAAAAATATTGTTGCTCACCACATTTAGCACGTTGGCCGAGGATTCGATACCGAGGCCATTGTATTTTCCGCCCTGGCGTGTGGTTGGGGGGTCGTAGGTATGTTCGCGCAGGTTGTAGTAGTCGGCACTCCACTTGGTTTGAAAGCTAAGACCCGGCCATAGTTTGGCATCAGCATAAATGCTGGAAATACTCCTGAAGGCATAGCTTTTATTAAGGTGGAGGTTTCCGATGGACACAGGATTGGCAAAGGGGCCGTCGTCGTTATATGTTCCATCTTCGTTATACACCGCATAGATGGCCGGCGTTGAAATGGCGTTGGCCAGGGGCGAGTTGAGTGATTGGTCGCCCTCCTTACGGTCGTTCACCGAATAACTGATTCCGATATTGGCACCCATGTCAATGCGGTCGTTCACTTTAAAATCGAGGTTGGCACGGCCACTTAGTCGGTCGTAGGCCGTTCCTATCAGGGTTCCTTCCTGGGTAAAATAGTTTCCCGACACATAAAACTTGGTAGCCTTCGATCCGCCGGCAGCCGACAGCTCGTAGTTGGCGATGGGTGCGGTACGCAGCACTTCATCCAGCCAGTCGGTATCGATGGTGTTACTGCTGATATCTTCGGGTGTAAATACCGGTAAGCCTCCTGCGGCAATACTTGCCTCGTTTTTGTAATCCATATACTCGCGGGCATTCAGCATGTTTAGCTTTTTCCCTACCTGCTGAATGCCGTAATAAGCACTAAAGTTGATGCGCGTTTTTTCGGCAGCTCCTTTTTTGGTAGTTATTAATATTACCCCATTCGAGGCGCGACTTCCGTAAATTGTCGTTGCCGAGGCATCTTTTAATACACTTATCGATTCGATATCGTTGGGGTTGAGGTCGGAGATGGCGTTGATGGTTTGTCCGCTAAAGCCAATTTGTCCAAAATCGCCCGTGATGATGGGGATGCCATCCACCACATACAGCGGGTTGCTGCCGGCATTGATGGAGCTGATGCCGCGCACGCGCACCGAAATGCCGCCGCCGGGCGTTCCCGAATTGCTTACCACCTGCACACCGGTGGATTTGCCCTGCAGTACCTGGTCGATACTTGAAGACGGGCTTTCGGTTATCTCACCCGCCTTAATGGTGCTGATGGCGCTGGTGAGGAGTTTTCGACTTGATGATCCATAACCTACCACTACCATTTCGTCCAATTCTGTGGCCACCGGACGCAAAGCCACATTAATGACATCCATGTTGGCCAGTCTTTCTACTTTTTGATAGCCAATGTACGAATATACAAGTACCGATAATTCGTCAGGAACTTCGATGGTGTATAATCCATTAACATCAGTAACGGTGCCTGTAAGTGTGCCTTTTACAACGATGCTTACACCGGGCAATGTGGAACCATTGCTCGCATCCGTAACAGTTCCGCTAATCTTTTTTGCATTCTGCGGTTTTATTTTGGGAGCAGGTTCTTGCTTCCTGACTTTGGGCGTAAGCACAATTTTTTCATCGATAAACTCATACTGAATATCTTTTTTATCCAAGAGCTCGCTCAAGACTTCCGTCAATTCAGCATTGGTGTAGCTTGCCGTAATTTTTTGCGCAACATCAATCTGCCGGGCATTATATACAAAGGTGTATTTGCTTTGGCTCTCGATGTTTTGCAATACCGTGCTCAGGGCTGTGTTTTCGAGGCTGAGGCTGATGCTTGTATTTTGCCCATTCCCCGCTTTGGCCGGAAATGGAAGTAGCAGAACCATGGCCATCAGGGCAAGTATGCTCCGCGAGCAAAGAAATGACAATCCCGGAAATTGTCTTCGTTGAATTTGTAGATGTTTTTGCATTTCGACGTTTTTGATGTAAATATTATTTGGTGAATGTTATCGTAATGATTCCATTATTAATGCTGTATTGCATCGGGCTCACCTTTTGCATCAGCTTTAAAATTTCGTCCAGGCTGTTGTTGTCGATGGTAATGGTGTAAAGGTTTTGCCGTGGATTGGCATTCTTTAGTATGATTTCAACGCCATACCAGCGTTCCAGCTTTTTGCTTATGGTGATGATGTCCTCCTGATAGAGGATTAGTTTCCCTTCGGCCCAGCTCATCATCTGCCTTGCATCCACCGGATTTATTTCGCTGGTCTTGCTAATGCTGTTATAAACATGCTGCTCGTTGGGTTTTAGAATGGTGGATTTGTTTTTTTCCAGGCAGTTTACTTTCACTTTTCCCGAAAGGAGTACCGTTTCGGTAATCGCTTCACCCGGCCACGAAGCCATCGAAAAGCGGGTGCCAAGCACCGATACTTCAACATCAGCACTTGCCACAGTAAAAGGCATATCATCGTGGTGTACAACCTCAAAATAGGCCATGCCACTCAAATGGACCGAACGATGGTTTTTAGCGAAATTCTCGGGATATTCAATACGACTCCAACCGGCCAGCACTACCTTGGATCCATCGGGTAATTCGATCGCGGTGCGTTGTCCGGCCGGACTTGCCACAGCGATCATCTTTGTTGTACCCAGGCTAAAAATGCCCATTTGCAGCATTATTCCGCCAATAATTAGTCCCAACAAAAATACGGCTGCTATCCGCAAAAGGGGTGCATAGCGGTAAATGCGCGGTTGGTGTATGGTTTTCCGATAAACCTTAGCCTGGATGCGATCGCGGGTTTCGAGCGGACTTTGCGCCTTATCCAAACTATCCCATTGCTCTTTTTGCATTGTTTGCGATTCGGGCATCGAATAAAATGCTTCGACTTCCTTTTTGCTCGCCAGCCCCAGAACATATCGGGCTATCAACTTATTTTTCTGCTTCGTTTGCATTGCAGCTTATGTTTTATAATAAGCATTACAATTTAAGTAAAGCAATCCCCTAATTTGATTTTAGAAAAAAAAGAGGACGTAATAATCGCGCAGGGCAAGGCGCAATTTTTTTAAGGCCAGGCTGATGTGTACTTCTATGGTCTTGGTTGAGATATTCAGCTTTTCGCTAATTTCCTTGTGCGAGAGGCCGTTGATGCGGCTCAACTCAAACACCTGGCGGCGTTTCTCGGGCATGGCCTCCACTTGGGAATTAATGATTTTGGTAACCTCTTCCAGAAAAACAACTTGCTCGGTATCCTGGCTGTTTTTTTTCAGATGATGTTTTAGATGGTCTAAATACGCCCATTCATTTACCTTTTTTTTACTTTTATTAAAAATGAGATTTCGGGTAATGGTAAAAAGATAGGCTCCAAAATTGGCATTAGCATCCACAGCCTTGCGGCTTTCCCAAAGTTTGACAAATACTTCCTGGCATATTTCCTCGGCCTCGCTGGCATTGTGTACAAACTTGAGGGCAAAATGATAAACCCTGTCAAAGTAATAATGGAAAACCTCGTCGAAGGCTTGCTCGTTTCCCTCTGCGAAACCTTGAATTACGGAGGACGAAGGTGCTGTATTTTTATCTTTTGTCAAAAAAGCTGTTTTGCTAAAGCTGGATTATTAAGCAGCAAATGTACAGTTTTTGAAAGCTCCTTCGGTTTTCCGTCCAAATTGATTGAGTATCACCAAGATCTAAAATCTATTTGTAAATCTACAGTTCGTAATATTCACACTGAAGAACTTAGTGGTACTTAATGTCTTTAAGTCTTAGTTGCAATAAATCAATGATTTGCCACAAAGGCGCGAAGGCTCAAAGGTTCACAAAGCGTATTATTGTAATATAGCAATTACGATAAATCAGGATTTCTATGATTACGGTGCGCTGCACCTCCTAATTAGTGCTTGTCTTTTTAGTAAGTTATTTGAATTATGAATTGCCTCGCCCTTTAGGGCGGGGATTTAATAAGAAGAATGAAAATCCCCCGCGATTCCGCCACGCCGCAGGCGTGGCGGAATCGTGGGGGATGTAAGGCCAAGCACATTATTCCCCGGGTTAAAACCCGGGGCAATTCAAAACATCGACTTTATGGACAGGCTCTAATTAGGGCTTGCTAAGAAACTAAAAATGATAATATTTCGGTGCTCCGCAACTTACGATGTCCATGTATCTTTTTTCTACAAATGCCGATCATTGATCGTGCATGCTCGCCCACCAACTGGCGGGCGGCAGATTGTGCGGCCCCGCCTGCCATAGCGAAGTGGCGGGCAGGTCTGCCGCTTTGGCTGTAGTACTTGGTAAGTACGGTTGAGCCATAAGGAAATTAGAAAGTGCAGCCTGCCCGCGTGAGGCATTCAGGCGGAATGGTGCGTATGTGGCACAAAGGTGCAGCCTGCCCGCGTGAGGCATTCAGGCGGGCGCACCGTAATATTAAACGCAAGGCTTTCTGAATAACCGTACAAAAAGCCGTGCATTTAAACACAATATAATTTTTGTAATGAAATAAATAACAAGACCTTACGAATTTCTCAGCAGACCCTAATTATATTCTTCATTTTTGGATGCTGATTTTTCGGGTGCTTGTGGTTTGTTTTTCACTTTTTGCTTCCAGCAAATAGATGCCTTTGGGTATTTGGCTAAGGCTAAGATAATGCGAAGTGGCGAAAGTATCGCCCGCATATACCCTTTGTCCCGATGCTGAGTACAGCGAAACTACGGTTTTTTGATTTTCGCTGTTAACGTGCAAAATGTCTTTAACCGGGTTAGGAAATACTTGCAGGGGAAAGGCATCCCCTTTTTGAAGCTCATCGATAGAGTAGGGGCTGATGTGGCTGCCGGTTTTGATTTTTATCGGATTATTGATCAGCCGTATTTTCATATTTTCAAAACCCGCTATCATAGCCGGGGTTTCGTATTGGTCAGCATAGGTTTTAGTGGCAAATCCACCCTTGGTGTTTTCAAGTTCGAGAATCATGGCGGGCGCAGTACCATAGGAGGTGATATAGGTATTTTGATTGGCCGGGGCGTATTTCATATAATTATTGCGCGTAAGCCAAACGCCAAAGCGCAATTGGTTTTGCAACATAGCATAAGGTACCGCAGCGGCTGCATTCATAAACATATCGGAGGCCTGATAGCTCTTGGGCATCACCACCGTAGTTTTTAAAAGATTAAGGCCGGATTTAAAAATCAGGCTTCCATTTTCGGCAGCATTATTCAGCAAATAATTTTCTACCACAATGCTGCCTGCAAAGCGACTATTATCGCCCACAAAGGCAATTATTTTCCCATCGCGCCTGATGCGATCAGTGAGCAAGGAGCCGTTGCCGGGTTTAGATAAAAAGTTTTCGAGGATATAAAATTCATTGTTTACAAACAAATACTTGTCGGCCTCTTTGATGGCTTGTTCAAAATCCGCGTCCTCGCTCATGGCTGCCACCGCGCTATAAATTTGCACCTGGTTTGTGCCCAGATTGTTTAGTCTGGTCTTGAATGTTTCGGCAGTGCTTTGATTGGAGGAGGTGATGATTATGATCTTATCGTCAAGCCCGCCGCCCTGAGTTGCAAATTCCTGAAGCATGGCTGTATTATCGTTAGGCTCGTCGCCACCACTGGCCAAAATAACATAATTCCCGTTTTCTTCTGCGACCAATGGCGTAAAATCTTCGTTAAATCCGCTGACTTCCCCGCTGTTGAAATCGATGGTGCATCCATGCAGAAGCTGCATCACCCGCAGGGAATCAACAATCAGCATTTCATCGTCAAGATGATAAATGGACGTATCGCCAGGTAGAAAGAAATTTGCCGCGCCAGTCCCATAAACGGTTCCTGTTTTTTCGGGAGTGATGGCAAGTGTTGTAGTTTCATCGATGCCGATGCCATCGATCATTTCGTTGTGATTCAGTTTCCAGTTGGCCAAAAATCCCATGAGCCGCCCTGCGCGTCCACGATGGGTAAAATGGGAATCGAAGATATAACCCTGAAAGAGATCGAGGAAATCGTTTTCGAGACTTACGTACTGATTATTTGGATTTTCGATGCACTCGTCAGGATACACCGTTCCGTTTTGCGCGGTAAATATCACCTGCGACATTACAGCCAGCCCGGCTGATGTTCCGCATATTACGCCACCCTCATCAAATTTATCCTGAAGGGCCTGGTGGGTAAGGGTATTCTGGTAAGTGTCATAATAGTTCCACTGGTCGCCGCCTTTCAAAAACAACACATCATAAGCCATCAGGCTGTCGTAGGTACTTTGGCTGTTGGCAAGGCTCTGACTGTTGATTTTAAAATCCTTGGCCGCAACAGCTCCGCATTGTCCGGTAAAATAATTCTGCATCCAGTCGCTGGCCTGCGAAAAAGAAATGAGGGCTACCTTTTTGTTGGCCGACTGGCTTACCGCCCATGAATAAGGCTCGGTGCTCCAGGCACCCTCATCCATCGACTCGCTGCCGCCGCCAATAATTAGCAGGCTGCCCTGGGCAAATATTAATACAGGCAAAAAAAGGAAACTTAGAATAAGATTATATTTCATAATGGGCTTGTAATTTTTTAATTTTTGAAATAGGTCTTTTTGATGATTTTATAATTTTCAACAGCCACCTCACCACGGGAAATCATCGTCATCAAATTAAGGTCATTATCCAAAATAAGTAAATCGGCATCCAATCCGGTTTTAATTTTTCCTTTTTTGGCCAGCTTAAGAACCCCGGCCACATTGGTGCTAACAATGCGGATGGCCTGCCCGATGCTAAGCTTTTCGTGGCGGATCATGTCGCGAAACTCGGTGAGCAGGCTCAGCGGTTTGCCGGTTTCGAGTTTCACAAGATTTCCATCGGCATCAAAATCAGGAAGGGAGCCGCCGGCATCGGAGCTCATGGTAATATTTTGGATGGGCACACCACTTTGCAGGAGCTGAGCCACGGCCTTCGCGGGTTTTATTTCGTACTCCGGAAAGAAAGGATACGAGCTTGAGGTAATATCCACCACGCCGAGTAGGCCATATTTTTTGGCATCTTCAAAAATATGCTTGTTTCGATTGATGTGGGTGGGCATGAATTGTTTGAAACTCAGTTCGCTCATTTTCACCACATCGTAGAGTGGCTGGAAGGGATCAAGGGCATCGCCCATGTGAATATTTACTATCCCGGCCTTGCCACCAAGCATTCCGCCCAGACGAGCGGCGGCGGCTATTTTAGCAATTTCGCTCACCGAAGGCACCGAGCTGCGATGATCCGAAAGGGCGATTTCGCCGACACCAATAATTTCGTCAATCAAAGCGATGTCTTCGCTTACACTTCCAAGGATAGTTGGTGTGGGTATTTGGTAGGCTCCGGTGTACATCAGCGCAGTCATGCCCTCTTCTTGCAGGGCTTTGGCCTTCATCAGCACGGATTTGGGATTGCGGGTAATGCCATCGGTGCCCAGGCATCCTACCGCTGTGGTAACGCCGGCTTCGAAAAAGTTGTTGATGTTCATCTCGGGCGTTCGTGTGGCCGGGCCTCCCTCACCTCCGGCTCCCGCAATATGGCAATGGCTGTCGATAAGCCCTGGTACTACAGTAAAACCCTGAGCATCGATTATTTTAGAAATGTAGGGCGCATTTTTGATTTCGATGGTTTCGGCCATGTATTCGATTTGCCCGCCGGCAACGAGAATATCCATTTTCCCTAAGGCTTCCGGGGCAAAAACATTTGCATTTTTAATCAAGATCATTGTAGAAATTATTTAGATAAATAATGGTATGGATTTATCCTGGTATTAATAACTACAATTAAATAGGATTGTTCCCCTAAAAAGGGATTGCTTAAAAACGCAAACTGAAAGCAAAATTATATCATTTGTAAAACCTTTAGAAAAAAAAACGTCCATATTGAACAACTCTGTTAATCCCGCCTATGGCGAGGATTTTCCCAATGGGTCAGAGTGATGCACGTGCGAAACTTCGCTCAACGATTAACCATTAACGGATAACTCAGGAGTGCCCGCCCACGATAATGCGCATAATCTTTAGGTTGAGCACAAAAAAGCGGATGATCTGGTAGGGCCAGAATTTGCGCATAAAGCGGTTGGTGCGTGTAGGTACGGGAGGATAATCCTCGTCTTTGTACCCCTTGGGTGTTGGTTTGCGTATCATTGTATTATTGTTATTATTTACCTCGTTTCACTCGGTGTAATTTAGCCTTCGGCTGTCATTTGCGCTTCGCGCGTAATATGGCTCGCTTTGCTCACCGTAATTTTTTGTCATCCCGAAAATTTACGAAAATCAAAGATTTTCTAATTTTCGGGATGACTACAAATTACAATCAATTACGCGCGCAGCGCAAATTACTATAAATTACAACAAATTACCTTTTCCTTTACTCCGGTATCCATGACCATCCTGGTAAAGCCCGGGCTTTGTACATAAACATATAGTGCATAAACAGTTTCATCCAGTGGCCGGCAAGACCGGGTTCGCCCACGGTGTAGCTCAGGTCGCGGCCCCATTCAGGATATTTTTCAAAGTCGGGGACTACGGGATAAACCGTCATGGTGGCGGCCATACCATCGCGCAGGCCATAGCCCGACGAAACGATGCAGGCTGCGCCCATCTTGCCCATTGAGGCTTTGTGATGGACGGTGGTTTTTCCTTCTTTTACAGATTTGGCTACATTAAGTGCTACCACCTTTCCCATTACACCCGAGGGCATACCCGTGCGTGGCGGCGTTGGGAAAATGGGGGTTCCGTTTTTGCTTTTGAAAGGTTTGCTAATAGAATGCGGCGGAGCAAAAGCAATACCACAGGCGAAGATATTTTCGTATTTTGGGCTTTGATAGGTGGAAGGCCAATCGTTGATGCTCCAGTTGTTGAATTCCTTGGGGGTATAGTCGGCATCCACCTTCATCAATCCGTTGGGAGCAAAAAGTTCTGCGCTGATGTCTTCGCCCTTTTTGTTTTTTGCATTGATGCCTACCCCGGCAAAGGCAGGGATGAGCATGGAGAAATCGAATTCGATGCTTTTCTCTTCGCCATCGAGGTTTTCGTAATGAATTACGCCATCTTCAATTTTCTTTACGCCGGCTCTTTTTATCCAATGGATGCCGTACTCGGCCATGATGGATTCGGTAAATATTTTGGTGGAGGTAACGTAGCCGCCCTTTTTGATAAAGGCTCCGCCCATGCCAAAGTCGCCTAGCTCGTACTCGTTGGTTATCCAGGTAATTTTGGCCAGGTGCATCAGTTTTCGTTTGTTTATTTCGAAAGCCACATTCAGGGCATATTCGAAAGCGGCACCCTGGCAGGTAGCCATGGGGTGGCCTGTGCCGATGACGAAGCGTTGCTTTTCGCCCTGTGCCATTTTGTCGAGCGACTCCTGCAATTTTTCCCAGGCGTGAGCAGCATGACCATAAGTACACACCGAAACCGTGTGGCCATCAGGGCCCAGACCTTCGGTGGCGGCAAAGTTGAGTTTTGGTCCGGTGGCATTGATCAGGTAGTCGTAGGCTACTTTTTCTTTTTGTCCGCGTTTGCTTTCTTCCACATATTCGATTTCTACAAAGGGGGTGGGCGTACTGCCATCGCCTTCGGGGAAGATGGTTTTGGCCACGGCTTGTTTGTAGTTTACACCCTTGCGTTTATATACGGGAGCTAAGGGAAAAATAACTTGTTTGGTTTTCATTTGCCCGATGCCTACCCAGATGTTGGAGGGAACCCACTGGTAGTTGCTGTTGGGACTTACCATGATGACTTCATGTTTTTTGCCCAGTTTTTTTCGGAGTACCATTACTGCGGTGTGTCCCGAAATGCCGGCACCGAGTACCACTACTTTAGCCATGAGAGAGAAGTTAAGTGAATAATAGGGGGTAAAAGTAAATAAAAAGTTAAGAATCAAGTAAAGGAATACTAAAAAATGAATGAATGAAAATAGCCGACTTTGGAGAGGTGATTTTTTGAATATCGAACCGAAGAATGCCAAAAAACAGAAATCTGTGATTTCGATGTTTTTCGAGCCCAGGATTAAAGAATCCCGGATTTACAACATCCTCGAAAAATTTGGCAGTGAGCCTGTAGAACTGCGAAAATTGTCAATTTTCTATTTTTCGGGATACCGAACGTTGAAGTTAAAGGCAGATAAAAATTAGTTTTTGTCCATAAAGTCGCACTTTTGAATTGCCCTGGGTTTTAACCCAGGGAAAATGATTTTGAAGATGTCCGCCCCTCGATTTCGCCACGCCGCAGGCGTGGCGAAATCGAGGGGAATTTTCATCTTAGCTATTAAATCCTCGCCCTAAAGGGCAAGGCAATTCATAATTCAAATAACTTTCTAAAAAGACAAGCACTATTTAGAAATATGTATGATGTTTCGGAGCCGGGTGCTGCGGCAGGGATTGGAGCGGCACCCCGACGAAGCGGGGGCTGATGGTGTTTTTGGCGGGTGGCTTCCGCTTTTTTTGCGGAACCCGCACCGCCTAAAAGACCACAGCCCCTGCGAGACGGGTATAGCGGAAAGCCCGCCCGGCCGCCCAAATAATCTTAACCTCTTTATTCCTTTCCTCCTTTGCCCTTTTGCCACGAAGGCACGAAGCCACAAAGAAACACGAAGAAAATTAAGTTTGAAATATGCATTCGTTAAAGTCGGAGGTTTGAGAAGGCAAGGTGATTTTTAGATGTCAACGTTCAGTTTCTCGCCTTCGGATTTGGCAATAATTACCGCGCCGCAACTGTCGCTCCATACGTTAACGGTAGTGCGGAACATGTCAAGGATACGATCGACAGCGAGGATTAAACCCACGCCTTCAAGGGGCAGGCCTACCGCCGAGAGGATGACGGTAATCATCACCAGGCCGGCCATGGGAATAGCTGCCGCGCCAATAGAGGCCAACAAAGCAGTGCCCACAATTACGGCCTGGTTGAGGAGGGTCATTTCGACACCGTAGGCCTGGGCGATAAACATGGCGGCAACACACTCGTACAGAGCCGTGCCGTCCATATTGATGGTGGCTCCCAGGGGCAGGGTGAAGCTGCTGATTTTGTTGGAAACGCCCGAGTTTTGCTCGACTGCCGTAATCGTTAGCGGCAAGGTAGCACCAGATGAGGACGTGGAAAAAGCGGTGAGCAGGGGGGTGCTCATATTTTTGAGGTGGGCAAAGGGTCTGGCCTTGCCGATGAAGCGTGTTAAAAGTGGCAGCGTAATCAAGGCGTGAATGGCCAGGGCAAGGATAACGGTGCCCATATAAAGACTCATGCTCGAAATAAGTCCGATTAAATCGTCCTGGTCGGCAACCACCTTGGCAACGATACCAAAAATCCCGAGGGGTGTGAATTTGATAATGAACATGACGATTTTCATCATCACATCAAAAATGGAATTGAAGAGATCGATAAGAAACTGGCGTGGCTTAGCATCGATTTTCATAATGAAAAAGCCAAAGAGGATGGCGAAAAAGATGATCGACAGCATCTCGGCATCGGCGAAAGCCCTGAAAATATTGTCGGGCACAATTTGGACGATGATTTCCATAAAGCTCTTTTGCTTGTCCACCAGGCCTTCTACTTCGGCATAGAGGTTTATATCTGCGCCGAGGCCGGGTTTTATCAGGTTTACCAGGAGCAAGCCGGTAACGATGGCAAAGATGCTGGTCATCATGTAGTAGCCCATGGTTTTCAGTCCAAGGCGGCCCAGATTGCTGCCTGTGCCAATGTTGGTAACGCCTGAAATAAGGGAGCTGAGGATTAGGGGGATGATGATCATTTTGAGGGCACGCAGAAAGATATCGCCCATCCAGCTTACGGCATCAATCTGTGGATTGCGGTAGGTGGCTTTAGAAATGGTTTGATTGAACCGCTCGTAATCGGCAGGTGCAAGGTTTTCAGCGAGAGCTTTGTGCAGTGCCTCCTGGCTGGTGTAGGTTTTTTCGGGCAGGTTTCGCAGGCTGATGATCACCTCGGGGCTGACCCGTTTTTTGGTGAGTTGTTTTTCGGTGCTTTGGGTGATTTGGTAATGCGTGGGAAAGAGCAAACCATAGATGATGGCCAGGACGAGGGCGATAAGTATTTGCCAGTGAAGCGCAATTTTTTTCATGCAGTACGATTAATTAGCGGTGTATTTTTGATGAGGCTAAACTACAAAAAAACCACAAGTATGGTAATTAGACTTTGATTTTGAAGAAATTTTCGGGATTTGTTTCACCACTGTACTCGTTGTTTTTTCTAACCGCAAAGGGCGCGGAGTACGCAGAGAGTATTTACACCACAGATTACACAGATGGACACAGAGGAAAAAACATCAGCATCATTTGTACGCTGGCCGGTTTTCCACTTCAGGAGACTAGGAGGGCTGTGTGATTAAAACCGATAAGCGGCTTTTCGCAGGGCTTTTACGTTGCGAATGGGCGTGGGTGGCTTGAGCTGGTCGGCCAAAAACTTGTAAATCTTCACCCTTATTTCCTGCGCCTCTTTTGTATCCATGCGGTCGAAGGAATGGCCTCCGGGCACGGCCTGATAGACTTCGTATTCAAAGGTTTTATTTTCCGCTTTAAGGGATTTTATCAGGTGTTCTACTTCCAGCACATTTACGTCGGCGTCGGTGGTGTTGGTGTGGATAAGCAGGGGCGTATCCTTCATTTTGTGGGCGTTCCAGGCGGGTGAGCGGCGGCGGTATTCGTTTACGTTTTCGTAGGCGGTTTCGCCAATGTGATAGTCGGCTGAATACAAGTCGCGGTATTCCTGGGTTTTGTAGCCCATGCGGGCAATGATGTCGCTGACGGGCACGCCGGCAAAAGCCGCCTGGTAGTCGTTGGGGTGTTCGAAGATGTTCATCAGCGCAATCAAGCCGCCGTGGCTCCAGCCCATGATACCAATACGATTTTTATCCACGATCGGGTAATTTTCGATCATATAATCACGGCTGGCTTTTACATCTTCCACTTCCAGTCCGCCGTAATCAATTTTTTCGTAGTGGCTTTTGCCGTAGCCGGTGCTTCCGCGATATTCGGCGGCAACGATGATATAGCCCTGAGCCACCAGCTCGCGGACGATGTGCGTGTAATAGGTCGAAAAATCGGCATGTACGCCACCGTGGGGCAAGACCATGAGCGGATATTTTTGGTCGGGATCCACATTTTTTGGGATGATGATGTAAGTCCAGAATTTTACCGGATTGCCAGCACCCTGGGCATTGGGATTTTCTTCTTTCCAAAGGGGAGGGCCATAAATATACACCTTGTCCACAAAAGCCACATCGCCGATGCGTTGAAACCACATCAGGTCGTCGATGTTTTTTTCGATGCGGTCAAAGGTGTGCTTCATATCGCTGATCTGACCTTCGAGGCTTTGGATTTTTTCGTTAAGCTCCTGGTTGGATTGCGCCTTAGGTTGCGGCATAAAGAAGGTGGACATTGCAAGACAGAGTAGCGCAGTAAAAATGTGTTTCATGTTTTGTAAAGTTATTAGATGTTTGAAGGCCCAAAGTTAGCATTTCCTATTTAGTGTCTGTCTTTTTAGTCGTTGTGTGAAAAATGAATAGCCCTCCCGCAAAAGCGGGGCAAGTTGTCCTTCAGGGCAGGGATTAAAATGAAAGTAGGGAAATCGCGGGGGAGTATTTCCCAATCCAATATTCCCCGGGATAAATCCCGGGGCTAGTCAAAAGCATCGACTTTATGGACAGACCCTATTTTATGGCGGTGGTTTTATTGAAAGGTGCGAAGTATTGGTTTCTCCTTTTTAGTATCATCAACAAAAAATCACTACGGCTTTCGATGGTATGGGATTTAATTCTATTTTTGCACTGTCAACGAAAAAAGTATCAGGAATGAGCAAGAAACACAATAGCACGAAATACCCGGGTTTACACATTTGCAAGTGCTTACAAATTTCCAAAAACGTTATTTTATCTGAAATTCAAAGCCTTGGGGTTTTTTAGCATAAAGTAGAAATAAACGGAATATTACACTTACAAAGATGTTAGGCCAACAATGAAAAAACAGCACGATACATTTTAAACTATTTTAGATACCAGTGGAATTTTTAAATAGAGTAGTTAATATATTTAGACTAAATCCTGACTATGATAAGAGGGTTTTCGGACTTGATTTGATGAGAGCCTTAGCCATTATATTTGTGGTTATAGGGCATGGTTCAATGTTAGAAAAAGCTAATACCAATTTCCCATGGATTCCTCTAATAGATGGTGTTGAACTTTTCTTTGTACTAAGTGGATTTCTTATTGGGGGTATTTTAATTAAGATTTTTAACAACAGTGATTCTTTTGGGATAAAAACAATTTGGAGTTTTTGGATGCGTAGATGGTTTCGGACATTGCCCAACTACTATCTAGTTCTAGTTCTAAATATTATTGTTGTTTATTTTGGGATAATTAAGGAGGATTTTACTCAATTTAATTGGAGGTTTTTTTTCTTTCTTCAAAATTTCACTAAGCCGCTAGTAGGTTTCTTTTGGGAATCGTGGAGTTTAAGTATAGAAGAATGGTTTTACCTACTTTTCCCAATATTTCTTGGGATTCTTTACCTTACCTTAAACCGCCTTAAAATAAGTAAGAAGCTAATTTTCCTTTGGGCTATATTTATTTTCTTATTATTTCCATTTCTCCTTAGGTTTTTTATAGCATCTAAGTTTGAAGTAGATGACTTTTGGCTTGGAGTTAAAATTTATAAAGTGGTGATATATCGATTAGATGGAATTGCATTAGGACTTTTAGCAGCATTTATTAAGCATTGGAGTCCAAAATTTTGGTTTAAATGCCGAAATATTTGCTTTTTGGCTGGTATTGTTATTAGTTATACAATCCTCTATACAACATGGTTACCAAATGATTTTTCAACTAAAGTATTTAAAATATTTTTCCAAAGTATTGGCTGTTTCTTGCTTCTCCCTAAGTTTGATAGTATAAAAAAAGCCCCACCTGTTATTACCAAAATATTTACTCATATAAGTTTGATTTCATATTCAATGTATTTAATTAATCTAGCACTTGTATCTGAAATAATTCGTGACAATTTTCCGCCTCGCGGACCACATGCTGCTTGGGCTTTATTTCTGATTTACTGGGTTGTTGTAGTTTCATTTTCAACGTTGCTATATAAATATTATGAGAAACCAATTATGGATTTTAGAGATAAATTCAAAAAGTAAAATTGCAGTGCCTAACAATTAAGCATCGTATTTTGTGGATTGGGCAATGACATCCGTTTTCAAATCCTGCAAGCTATCCTAAAGCTAACATGGGAATATTCAGAGATAAATTTGACGCTATTCCTTTTCTGAAAAACTCGCGAGTATGTATTTTATGCCTATTTGTATAGAAATATTATCGAAGGGATGTTTGTACTCCAATGCCTTTTTTGGCAGGTCGGGATCCACATTTTTTGGGATGATGATGTAAGTCCAGAATTTTACCGGATTGTCGGCACCCTGGGCATTGGGATTTTCTTCTTTCCAAAGGGGAGGGCCATAAATATACACCTTGTCCACAAAAGCCACATCGCCGATGCGTTGAAACCACATCCGGTCGTCGATATTTTTTTCGATGCGGTCGAAAGTGTGCTTCATATCGCTGATCTGACCTTCGAGGCTATGGATTTTTTCGTTAAGTGCCTGATTGGATTGTGCTGAATATCACCAAGATCTTAAATCTGAAATCGTATATTTTTCTAAATATTACTTTAAAGACGAACACTTGTTAATGGCGGTGGTTTTTTTTGAATTGTAGCGGAGTATAGATTTCTCCTACAGCAAGTGCGATAATAAATCACCAGATATTCTGGCATTTGTAAAATGAGGTCAATGGTAGTCGCAATTTGCATGGCCTAAGTTAACGGCTATGGCCAGCCAGCGGAGAAAAATCGAAGGGAAGGTGGAAGGCAGTCATAGCATCCCCATAGTACCGATGGAACGCTGGGAAATTATTCCCGTGAAAGCCAGCGAGTAGGGAAGGGGAAATATGGAGAGATCACCCTCTGAGGGATGCCTTAAATCGGGGCGGTAACTTAGAAACCCCATCCGTGTGCGGTAACAGAGGCATGGAAAAGATTTTACCGAACGAGTTGCAGAGAGCAGAGCGGGTGCTATCAATCAGCGAAACCGATTTAGGAGGAATCCCGAAGTTTTGGGAATGGAAAGTGATGTGTTGACTTTCTATCGTCCGCCAGGACATCGTCAAAAAAATAGTCACCCGGTACTGGTTTTCCAAACAAATGATCTTCGGAAATCTTGATTTGGGGGATTGTCATTTTTTTACCATCTTCAAGTCCCAAAGAAAGGTTGATTTGTGCTGTTCCCTTTTCTGAAAGAGTGCTGCATCACGCAATTATCAATGTTTGACATCCAATAATTGAACGGTTTCAAATATTTCACAGTTATGCCACAGTTATGTATTCGCTCTGCAAAATATGTTTCATAGGCAAAGTGTTGAATTGTTTCGTAGTTTTTATTAATCTTGTAAAATAAATAAATTTATGACATTTTAAGCCGGAGGAGAATTTTGAAAACAGGAAAAAAAAAGGTAGGAGTAAAGGACATTGCAAAAGTTTTAAAGATTTCGGCATCTTCGGTTTCCAGGGCATTGAACGATCACCCTCGAATTAGTAAAGAAACCAAGGAAAAAGTAAAGCAGGTGGCTACGAGGCTGGGTTATCATCAGGGATTGCCCGAACTAATGAACCCGGATAAAGCGGAAGCTGTTGTTGTATTGCTTCCTTCGCTCGAATATAAGCTGTATCGTGAGGTTGTGTTGGGGATTAGCGATTATTTTCTTGAAAATAATTTTCAAACTTTTTTGGTCGATACCCAAAGCGATGAACACCGGGTTCAAACATTTTTTGAATCGTATCGAAAATTTGGAATAAGCGGCATAGTTCATCTAATTTGCAAACATGAAATTCCAGACGATTTTTATGCAGTTCCCATCAAAGATGCTATGCCCCTGGTTACAGTTTTTGAGCCGGATACAAATAGCGAAATCAGCGCGGTATTACCCGATATGTTTCAGGGAGTATTTAAGATTATCAGCTACTTAAAATCCTTGGGAGATACCCGAATAGCCTTGATGCTGGAGGACAGGAACAAGCCGGAGGATTATCAGATTGTTTCTGCTTTTGAAACGGCATTTGAGATCTTGGAAATTGATCGGAATAATTTGATAATACTTTATACTAAGGTGCCTGGTGAGAAACCTAATAAAGATGTAGCGTATTTGATAAAAGAAACTAAAAAACCGCTGGCCATTTTGGTAAAGGGTGAGCGGGCGGCTCTGGAGGTGATAAACATTTGCGAACGCGAGGGATTAAAGGCTCCTGATGATTTTTTATTGATTTCGATAGATAGCGATACAAGCATTTCAGGACTTACCTCCAATTTATCTCTGCTTAAATTACCTGGCTACGAAATGGGAAATAAAGCAGCTAAAATGTTGATGGATCAAATTAAACATCCCGGTGCAGAAAGAAAAACAGCCGTTGTACCTGTTAATTTTATTTTGAAAGGCTCCGCCATCAGGATTAGTTAGGGCGTGTACATAAAGTCAACCATTGCTATCCGAGGCCAAAGAATTTCCTGCTGATTTCGCTGATTTACGCTGATTTTTTTCTGTGAAAATCTGCGTTATCTGCGGGAAACCTGACTAAAAAAATGAACTATAGTTAGGGCTTGCTGAAAAACTCAAAATAGTAATATTTCGGTGCTCCGCACCTCTGGTAGTTTCTGTGGCAATTGTGATTTCTACAAATGCCGATCACTGATCGAGCATGCTCGCCCTTTGGGCGGCATATTTCGCGGCTCTGCCGCTTAAGATCAGCGGCATTTGACCAACTTGGTTGACATGAAAAAAAACTTATGAGGTGCAGCGCACCGATAATCTTTGTAGAATTTTATCCAGAAATTCGAAAAAAGGTGCGGAGCACCGTAATATTTGATACCTGGTTTTTGAGCAAATAATGTCCAAAACCTTGCATCAGGAATCAAATATTATGGATTAACTTATAATAATCCAGTGGATTAGACCTTTTTCAGCAGACCATAGTTAGTGTCTGTCCATAAAGTCAATGCTTTGAATTGCCCCGGGTTTTAACCCGGGGAAAATGATCTTGGCATTAACTCCCCCGCGATTTCGCCACGCCTGCAGGCGTGGCGAAATCGCGGGGGCTTTCATCCTTCTCATTCAATCCCCGCCCTAAAGGGCGAGGCAATTCATAATTCAAATAACTTACTAAAAAGACAGACACTAGTTAGTGGCAGTCTATAAAGTAGCATTTAGAAAAATTTGCGATTTCAGATTAACCGCTTATTGTTTTACAACTTTCTGTGTTCCGAGAAATATTCCTTTTGCCGTGATCAGGCTAACGAGATACATCCCTTTGGGGCAACTGCCAATGTTAATACCAAAATGCGAAGCGTATTGAAACGATTCCTTAAAAACCAAGGTACTCCAACTGTTAAAAACTTTGACAATCAGTTTTTCGTTTTTAAAATCCTGATCAATTTTTAAAATGAGGTTTCCTGTGCTTGAAGTGGGAAAGACCTGAAACGATGGTCTATTATTATTTGATAAATCATCTGTCCCGTTGAGTATTTCGCATGGCGGAACCCAGTAATTTCCCGATAGTGTAATAAGTGAGAGCAATTTCAGGGTATTGTCGTAATAAGCTCCATTTGCTATGTTCGATAAAAGGATTTTTGAATAAAGCGCGTTTAGCCATTCCTGGTTTGCCGTATCAACCATAGCTCCTACGGTAAATGGGGCTGTAAACGAAATATCACTCCAGCCGTTTAATCTTGTGCCATCGAGGTGGTAACCGGCATACACGTTGTTTGCACTTCCCCCGGTCGATTCCAACAACCATTGGTTGATTTTTACAACCGCCGCTCTTGCCCTTTCATCTCCATTAATCAAATAGTCGTTGGCCAAACGCCACGGGTCGCGGCAGGCATTGTAAGAATATTCCCCATCGTTGGGGCCTTCAAGAAAATTAGGATCCGCAGGTTTTGGCAATGCATCCACATCATCAATAAAATCGGGAAGGAGTCCTGTGGCAGAACTGTAATTGGTTTGCATATCATTAATCAAATCATAACACTTTTCCACCACACCATCCCAAACGGTGTCAGTTGCCGCGCAGGAAAAAGCACGAAAATGGTCCATGATAAAATCAGAAGTCCTGGTGCCATTCATAAAATTCCCACTTCCAACCCAGTCGCCCAGCTTAACAATATCCAAATCCTGATTAATATCTCCTTGCGCTGCGTCTTGCCCCATCATATCATTGATGATCAGGACTGCTTCCTGCAAATAATTAATTTCCCCCTGACTACCCCATTGTGCATGGGCAAGCAACAACCCGAACGCTATGTCGATGTCGCCATCAGAAGCTGAATCGGGGCCATCGGCATTGACGCAATCCGTAATCTGTTTCCAGGCCATTAAGTTGGGCGTAATGCTGCTGGGGTGGGCTTTGTAATAACGGTAAAGCCCGTCAAAATAATTTAGGGCGTTAGCGTCATAGCCTGCCATAAGTGGAATAATAATCATTCCGTAGCCCATGGCTTCCGAAACAGTAACAGTGTTGCCTGAATCAAAAAAGACATAATAATGATCACTTTCGCAACCATTAATCAAATACTTGTTTTTCCATCCGTCATAAAAAGATCTTACGTGGCCATCGAGTTGTGCCTGGGTATATCCATCTGGTTTTATGTGGGTCTGATAATCGGTATGCTGCGGAAATGGGTAGTGCTGTGCCGTAACAGAAATATGAAGCAAAAAAGAAATACCGAATAGAAAAAGTAATTGTGTTTTCATGATTTTTTGTTGTTTTGTGTTTGGTGATGCCTGAAAATTTAGTACTTATTTAGCTGGTGCTAAAACAAATCAATCATCTAAATAATTACAAAATGTATTATAAAACTGCCGGCAGATACTCCTCCGGCAGTTTTAACCAATAAATAAAAATGAGAAAACTTATTTTTTCCTTACAAGTTTCAGATAGGCTTCATCGGGATCGCCCGGTATGGCACCTTCGCTGGCCAGATCATCAGGATTATAGAAGTCGCCAAGATTATCGGGGAAGGTATTGTCGTAACGAACCCAAAGCGTATCGGTGGTAAGTTTAAGGATTTGATAGTCGTATCCTTTTGATTCCATGCCCAACGAAGCATTATTAGTTAAGTGGATCACGTAAGCACCCGGCATCATTTCGCCATTGATGTTGGTTTCAAAAGTAAGGGTATCGTTGATGTTTTCGATGTGTTCAACACTCCAGCTTGCCGGTGGTGCATTATAATTTTCGTAAGCTATATCTTCCCATATTCCGGGCAAAGCATAAGCCCGCACGGCAGCCCATGCCCAGTTTACTATGAAAGCGGTTTTGAAGTCGTTTACATATTCCATAGAGGCATTCAATTTAAACATGTACTCGTCATCGAGGGCATTTTCATCTATATCACCACCTTCGTTTTGCCACCAGCTTTGGTCGATAGGATCAAAATAAACGGTGTCGGGGCTGCTATTACGAGGGCCATATCCCGAAGCTGCCAGGTTGCCGGTAGCATTATCAATAAAAATAAGGTGGTCGGCTTCCGAAATAAGGTCGGAAGCATTAAGGCCAAACCATTCTCCATAATCACGCTCCGATTCTACCCCCGCCATAGCTTTAAACGAATGTTTGTTATACTGATGGCTCCAGGTCATAAAATTTGAAAATACCCAATCCCTGCCTTCATAAAAACCACGTGTAACCGATGTTTGCGAATTTTCTTCACCGGTTTTTACAAAAAATGAGGGCTTCCAATCGTAAAGGTTACTAAAGGTTTGCGAATAGCCCAACCTCGAGGTAACAGTAAAATCTTTTAAAAAAGTAATTTCTGCAAACATATTTCCACCCAACGAAAAATCCTTGGTATTAACTTTTGTCCTGTCGAGGTGGGCTACAGGGTTACTAATGGTATTCCACATTGAACCATCCCAGCTTCCATCGTCCTTTTTAACTTGCGCAATCGGGTCGATGGCAATGGCTTTAATCATAATGGCGTTCCATTCATCGTCTTCGTTTACCAGGTGGGATGCCGACCTGGAAAAGGAGAAATTCTCGCCTACCCTGAGCCAGTCGGTCATTTTAGCACTGGTGTTAAGCCTGATGTCGATGCTTTGTTGTTCCGATTTTTGAACAATGCCCTGTTGATCGTTATAATTGGCACTCATATACCAACTAATTTTATCGGTGCCTCCCGCCAACGAAAGGTAATGGTTCATCGAAGCGGCCGTCCTGGTTATGGCATCCTGCCAGTCGGTTCCCTCGCCATAAGTTTCCTGCAATAAAGACGGGATAGGTAAGCGGGCATTGCTGTATGCTTCCGAGCGCAATTTCGACCATTGTTTCGCAGTGGCAAGGTTTAACTTTTTATACATATTGCCCCACGAAAAACGGTTTTCATAGTTGATGCTCATTTTACCCTTAGTTCCATTTTTGGCCGATGTCCCCGAACCTTGTTTGGTTGTTATCAAAATAACCCCATTGGCACCTTTGGTTCCATAAATGGCCGTTGCAGAGGCATCTTTCAAAATTTCCATACTTGCAATGTCCTGTGGGTTTACGCCGGCACTGGTAGGTACGCCATCAACAATCCACAACGGTGGCGAGCCGTTGATGGAACTTATTCCACGTATGTTAATTTCTTCATCGCGTCCGGGCGATCCACTACTTGAAGTAACGGTAACGCCCGCAGCTTTTCCCTGCAATATCGAAGCAATACTTTGCCGGTGTGTTTCCTGCATATCTTCGTCACTTAGCGAAACCAGAGCCCCGGTAACATCACTTTTCTTTTGAACACCATATCCAACCACAACTACTTCGTCCAATAGCCTGGTGTCAGCTTCCAAAAACACATCGAGCGCGGTTTTTCCGTGTACCGGAATTTCCTGCGTTTTGTAACCAATATACGAAAACACCAGTGTAGCATCGTGTTCGGCTTTTAAACTATACTTCCCGTTTACATCGGTGGTGCTACCCTGCAGCGTGCCTTTAACCACAATGGTAACACCGGGCAACGATTCGCCCGAATCTTTTGAATAGATTGTACCCTCAACAGCAATTTGAGCTATTAATGGAATGGCGCTAAGAAATAGGATCAGTAAGACGTAAATTTTCTTCATTTTAATAAAATTAAAAATGATGTAGTGCAAAAATTATGCACACAAAGGTAAATTATTTTATTAGTGTGTGCAAACTATTTCTTTATCTAAATTGCAAAGAAAGCATGTTTTGCAGTTAGCTTTTGTTAATACTATTCTAAAATATGATTGTTCTAAACCTTACCTTTAGGGCTTTTAGTTCGATGTCATAATATTTATTCAGGTTTTTAAATCATTTAAAATAATCATTAATTTATTTTCATTCCAGATAATAATATTTTTGTATTGTGCACATAAATTTATTTGGGCATATTTATTTGCGCAAATAGTTGCATAATATTTAAATAAGATGTACTTTTGTGGCTGTCCAAATTTAGGATGCTAATTCTAATCAATAATAATAAGGAGTATTAAATGAGCTGCTTAAATACATTTCTTCGTTTGCTTGTACCGGCAGCTATTGCTGTAATAGTTTCATCCTGTGCAGGTTCTCCTCCGGAGGGCTTTTTTATTAACGACCTTAATAAAGGCTGGTTTATCCAGCGTTCGGATTCGGTTTCGGAAACAGGGCAAAAAATCAGTCGCCCCGGTTTTCGGCCCACGGATTGGTATCCGGCCTCAGTTCCCTCCACAGTTATGCATACCCTTGTGGAGAATGGGATTTATCAGAACATTTTTGTTAATGACAAAATGAAGATGATTTCTTCAAAACCTTTTAAAACAGCATGGTGGTATCGAACCGAATTTATGCTCGATGAAATTCCGGGGGCTTTGTTGCTACATTTCGAAGGCATCAATTACAAAGCCGATGTGTGGCTGAATGGAAAAAAAATTGCCGATACCGTTGACGTAAAAAATGCTTTCAGGCAGTTTAAGTTCGACATTTCCAATCAGGTTCAAAAAGGGAAAAATGTATTGGCACTGCAGGTATTTCCATCACAGGCCGGCGATTTTTCCATCGGTTTTGTCGATTGGAATCCGACACCACCTGATGCTAACATGGGATTGTTCAGGAGGGTTTATCTTGAAGCAAATAAAGGAACAGGCATTTTTAACCCTTATGTGGTAAGCGAGCTTAACGAGGAATTGTCGGAAGCTGCTTTAACAGCCTCGGTAGAAATAAAAAATTATTTGAAAACAGATTTTTCCGGAAAAGTTAACATGATTTTTATGGGCAAAAAAATCTCAAAACCTGTTGAATTAAAATCCGGTGAAACCGGGAAAATTGTTTTTAAGCCTAAAGATTTTAATGAACTCACCATAAAAAATCCAAAACTGTGGTGGCCACATACTTTGGGAGAGCCATATTTGCACCATGCCAAATTTGTGCTGGTAGATAAGCGGCAAAAAATGCTGGACGAAAAAACTTTGACTTTTGGCATCAGGAGTGTTTCTGATTATTTTACCCGTGAAGGCCACCGGGGATTTAAAATAAACGGGAAAAAAATTCTGATACGTGGTGGCGGCTGGGTTGATCGGCTGCTGCTTGACGATACACCCGAAAGCATAAAAAATCAATTGGAATACGTGAAGGATATGAATTTGAACACCATCCGTCTCGAAGGATTTTGGGGGAAAGATCAAACCCTTTACAGGCTTTGCGACGAGATGGGGATTTTGATAATGGCAGGATGGAGCTGCCACTGGGAGTGGGAGGATTATTTGGGCAAACCATGCAGTGAAAAATACGGGGGGATTTTGTCGCCTTCGGATGTGGATATGATGAGCAAAGCATGGCGCGACCAAATAGTATGGCTTCGCAAGCACCCGGCCATTTTTTGTTGGGTAGGTGGCAGCGACTGCATCCCAAAACCCGAATTGGAACAAAACTACCTCGACATTTTTACCCAATACGATTCTACCCGGGTTTACCTCGCCTCGGCCAAAGAATGGTCAACACCAGTCGGCCCGACGGGAGTAAAAATGCGCGGCCCTTATGCCTACGTACCCCCGGTTTATTGGTATTCCGACATCTTGTATGGGGGGGCTTTTGGTTTTAATACCGAAACGGGGCCCGGAGCACAAGTGCCACCGCTGGAAAGCATCAGGAAGATGATCACCAAAAATCACCTGTGGCCCATCGATTCAATTTGGGATTATCATTGTGGCCGAAATGAGTTCAATACCTTAAACAGGTATTCGCAAGCACTGGAGGCAAGATATGGTAAGGCCGCTACGGTGGACGACTATGCCAAAAAAGCCCAGCTGCTCAACTACGAATTGATGCGCCCGATGTTTGAAGCATTTTCGGCTTACCGCTACAATGCTACCGGCGTTATTCAATGGATGCTCAATTCGGCCTGGCCCGAGATGTACTGGCAGCTTTACGATTACTATCTTATGCCCAACGGAGCATATTACGGAGCAAAAAAAGCATCCCAGCCTTATCATGCAATTTACGATTATGCACATCATTCGGTGTTTGTGGTAAACGATAAGATTGAAGATAAAAATAATTGTGTTTTGAAAATCAGGGCTTACAACCTGGCCTCGGACCTGAAATATGAAAAAGAAATAAAAGTAAACCTCAAGGCCAACTCCAGCCTCGAAATACTTAAACTCCCCGACATGGAATGGGGAGAGTCGGTATATTTTCTTGATATGCGGCTGTTGGATAAAAATGAAAACGAAATCGACAACAATTTCTATTGGCTGTCCCAAAAAAAGGATGTGCTGGATTATGAGGCTGAAGTTCCGGGCTGGTATCATCACACACCCTCAAAACAGTATGCCGATTTTACCGCCTTGAACAGTTTGCCAAAAGCTAAAGTTAGCAGTTCGATAAGAGAAATCAGTTCCGAAAACCATATTGAGTTTGTGGTTGAATTAAAAAATAACAGCAGTAAACTGGCCTTCTTTGTTCAGCTGCAAATAGTTGATAAAGAAACCGGAAATACCATTCTCCCGGTGTTGTGGACAGACAATTACGTGTCGCTGTTGGCGGGCGAAAGCAGGAAATTGACAGCAAGAATCAACAAAAAGTATTTGAAAAACAAAACACCACATCTAATTGTGGAAGGATATAATTATTAAGATAAATAACAGATACATTACAACAAGCAGATTATGAAACGAAATTACACCATTGTAGCACTCATTTTAATCACCTTTTTTGTCATCTCCTTTTTAACCAATATTTTGGGGGCATTAAACCCTAATGTATCGGGCAGTTTCAAGCTTAGTGAAACCATGGCTGGTTTTCTGCCATTTGCATTTTTTATTGCCTACGGGGTAATGTCGATACCTTCGGGTTTTATGCTTGAGAAGTGGGGCGAGAAAAGGATGATGATATTTGCTTTTGTGCTTGCCTTTTCGGGGGCTTTGTTTTTTGCTCTTTTTCCCGGTTATAAGGTATTTGTGGTGTCGCTGTTTACAATAGGAACTGGAATGGCGATGCTGCAGGTTGTTATCAATCCGCTTTTGCGTGTTTCGGGTGGCACCGAACATTACGCCTTCAATTCGGTGCTGGCGCAACTTATTTTTGGCCTGGCCTCGTTTATTAGCCCGCAAATGTATTCTTATCTTGTTACCAACATCGACAAAGGAAATTCAGAAAAACCACTTATTGGAATAATATCTGAATTGGTACCCCAGTCCATGTCGTGGGTTTCGGTGTACTGGGTATTTGCTTTGCTAAGTGTTTTGATGATAGCGGTGATTGTATTTGTGAAATTCCCCAAAGTTAAACTCCGGGAAGACGAAAAAGTAGGCTCTAAGGAAAGTTATGTAGAATTGTTTAAAAACAAATATGTTATCCTATATTTTCTCGCCATATTCGCTTACGTGGGAACCGAGCAGGGGATTTCGTACTGGATGTCGAAATTCTTAAGCAACTATCATGGCTTCGACCCAAACACAACAGGGGCTGACGCAGTTTCCTATTTTTGGGGTTTAATGACAATAGGCGGCGTTTTGGGCCTGGTACTTTTAAAACTTCTCGACAGCAAAGTGGTGCTAAGGTGGTTTACCATATTGGCGATGATAAGCCTCGCCCTTGGTTTGTTTGCATCTGCTCAAGTATCCTTATGGGCTTTTCCTGTTTCCGGATTTTTCCTTTCGGTGATGTACCCTGTAATTATTTCACTTGGCCTGAATTCGGTATCAAAACACCATGGCTCGTTTACCGGAATTTTGATGACAGGTATTGCCGGTGGTGCTATTGTACAAATTCTTATCGGGGCGATCAGCGATATAGCCCCGCTAAAAATAGGAATGATGTTTCTTTTTATTACCCTCGGGTATATCCTGAGCCTTAGCTTTTGGGGAAAACCCCTTATCAATAATAAAACAATACATATTAAAAATATATTTAAATCATAATGATATTACCAGAAAATGGAAGCCTGATTGGCGTTGACCTTGGCGGGACTAAGGTAGCAGTTGGTAGGATTGATGGAAATGAACCCGGTGAGATAATTCAAAAAATGATTCCGGCCGATAGCAAGGATCCGGCCGATATAATAAATGCGATTATTGAGGCAATCAACCCATTGTTTAACGAGCATGTGCTTGGAATTGGAATTGGAATTCCGGGTTTGGTTGACCGGGATGAAGGTATTGTGAACGATGTCCAGAACATTCCATCCTGGAAAGAAGTTCATTTAAGGGATATCCTGGAGGCATATTTTCGGATACCGGTTTATCTTGATAACGATGCCAATTGTTTTGCTCTCGGCGAATCGCGTTTTGGTAGAGGCGCGGACGATTTTGTTGGCCTCACCCTGGGCACAGGCATGGGGGCGGGAATTATTAAAAATGGTTTTTTGATGCCTGATGCCCACTGTGGATCGGGCGAATTTGGAAACATCCCCTACCTCGAATCTATTTATGAAGATTATTGTAGTGGCAAGTTTTTCATCAACAATTATGGTGTTAAAGGTGAAGTGCTGGCAGAAGCAGCTTCAGGTGGCGACCAATTGGCCCTAAAAGTATTTAACGAATTTGGCCTGCACCTCGGCAATGCCATCAAAACCATAAAGCTGTCCGTGGATCCTTGTAAAGTAATTATTGGAGGTTCAGTAGCCCGGGCAAGTACGTTTTTTCAGGCAAGCATGTGGAAATCCATTTATGATTTTCCTTTTCCAAAAGCCATCCGCGATTTCGAGGTAATTTTTTCGGAGGCGAAAAATATTGCCGTACTTGGTGCTGCTTCACTATATTTAGACCGGACAAAACAAGGATCATACTATGAGAAGACGGTGGAAATAGTTTAGGGTGGGTTAATAAAGCAGGTTTCTTTGAGATATCTATAGCCCCGGCATTTATGCCGGGGGTTGAATTGAAGGGGTGAAAACCCCCGCCTTTTTGGACGGACACTAATTAAACATAGACTACTATGAACAATGCTGTAATTGGAATATCAATCGGGGGTAAAACCCTGGTGGCCGGAAAAGTAAAAAATGGCCATATTGAAAAAAGTATTAGCCGAAAAATTAATAACAAGGCTTCTGAAGATGAAATATTGAAAGAGGTATTTGGCATTATCAACGAAGTGAATGATGATGGGGTAGCTGGCATTGGCATTGGCGTACCCAGTCTCGTGGATGTGGACAATGGAATTGTTTACCAGGTTCAAAACATCCCTTCGTGGCGCGAAGTTCACATAAAGGAAATCCTGGAAAGTCACTTTCAACTGAGCGTTTATGTAAACAACGATGCCAACTGTTTTGCCATTGGCGAGGCATATTTTGGCAAAACAGCAGGCTTCAGAAACAGTATAGGTCTTATCCTGGGGGCCGGGGTCGGGGCCGGAATTATTTTTAATGGGCATCTCTACTCGGGAACCAACTGTGGTGCCGGCGAGTTTGGCGATATTCCCTTCCTCGATTACAATTACGAATACTACCTCAACGATGCCTACTTTGAATTTAAGTATGGTGTTTCGGCTCAAACATTTCTTTTTCGGGCCAATAAAAAAGACAAAATTGCCCTGGCTGTTTTCGAGCATTACGGAACCGTTTTGGGCAACCTGCTAAAAACCATTCTTTTTGCTGTCGATCCTGAAATAATTGTGATTGGCGGACCCCTTGCGAAATCTTTTCCGTTTTTTGAGAAAAGCATGCGCGACAAGATCAACACCTTTCCATATAAACACGCTATCCATAAATTGAAAATTGTTGCTTCCGAACAGGAAGACATTGCAGTATTAGGGGCTGCTGCCCTATATTTTGATGCACAAAATCAAATGTTTAAAAAGTAAAACTATGAATGCACAGTTGCTGAAACTTGAGGTAAAAGAACGCCTCGAAAGAAAATATGAACACATGTTTACCCATGTTTTTAATAATGCCGAAACAGCATCAAAAGAGGTAGCGGCATCCATTGCCGACCTTATTAAACAAAAGAGTGCCAGGAACGAAAGATGTGTTTTGGGATTAGCAACCGGTTCGAGCCCCATCGGTGTTTATCGCGAATTGGTCAGGATGCACAAAGAAGAAGGCCTGAGTTTTAAGAATGTTGTAACATTTAACCTCGATGAGTATTATCCGATTTCTCGTGAACATGTTGAGAGTTACTGGTATTTTATGCACGAGCATCTTTTCGATCATATTGATATTGAAAAAGAAAATATACATATTCCTGACGGAACAATTCCTGAGGACAAAGTGTACGATTTCTGTCAGAATTACGAAATGGCAATTAGCGAGGCAGGAGGTATCGATTTGCAGATACTTGGCATCGGGCGTACCGGACATATAGGTTTTAACGAACCCGGTTCGGGCATCAATTCGCCCACCCGGATGGTTGCGCTCGACTCGCTTACCATTGCCGATGCTGCCGGTGATTTTTATGCAGGAGAAAATGTGCCGCGTAAAGCTATCACAATGGGCGTTGCTACAATTTTGCAGTCGAGGCGTATTATACTCATGGCATGGGGCGAAAAAAAAGCCTCAATCACTCAACGAGCCATCGAAGAATTGATTACGGATACTCTTCCTGCAACATATCTTCAAAATCACCCATGCACCGAAATTGTGCTCGACAAAGAGGCTGCCAGGGAATTTATTCGTTTTCGTACACCCTGGCTGGTTCGCGATGTGCAATGGAACGAACGGCTTATCAGGAAAGCTACCCTTTGGCTTTGCGAAAAACTAAATAAACCCATTTTGAAACTTACCAACCGCGATTACAACGACAACAGTCTTGGCGACATGGTAGTTAACCACGGCCCGGCTTACGATAGCAACCTCAGGGTATTCAACATGCTTCAGAAAAGTATTACCGGCTGGCCCGGCGGCAAGCCCAATGCCGATGATTCGCAACGCCCCGAACGGGCAGAACCCTTCCCTAAAAGGGTTCTTATTTTCAGCCCGCACCCGGGTGATGATATGCTGGCCATGGGGGGAACTATAAACCGATTGGTAGAACAAGGACACGAGGTATATGTAGCTTATCAAACCTCTGGAAACATTGCTGTTGCCGATGATGTGGTTCAACGGGTGCTCCATTTTACACGGAGTGTATCGCCAAAAAGTACCATTGATTTGGAAAAGATTCAGCATGATATTGTGCACAAAAATAGCGGTGATATTGACTTGCCTGAAGTACGCAGGCTCAAAACGTATATTCGTGAAGCAGAAGGTATTTCGGCCTGTCGTTTTTTTGGAATCCCTGACGGCCATGTCAAATTCCTGAGAATGCCTTTTTACGAAACGGGAACTATCAAAAAGGCTTCTTTGTGTGATGATGATGTAAACAGGATTGTGGAAGCAATGCGCGACATTAAACCACATCAGGTGTATGCTGCCGGCGATTTAACAGATCCCCACGGAACACACCGCAAATGCTTTGATGCTATTGCCACGGCTTTGGAAGTAGTAAAAAATGACACCTGGTTGATCGATTGCAGGGTGTGGCTGTATCACGGTACCTGGAAAGAATGGGATGTGGCCGAAGTAGATATGGCTGTTCCCGTTAGCCCCGATGAACTTAAGAAGAAACGTGCTGCCATATTCCGTCATGCCAGCCAGAAGGAGATTATGTTTCCCGGCTCTGATGATGTGGAAATCTGGCGTTTTGCCATTGAACGAAATCGGGAAACAGCAAAAAAATATAACAATTTAGGCATGGCCGAATACGAAGCCATCGAATTATTTGTGGAATACCAATAAGAACGTGAACGCCCTGATGGTTTTGCACACGAGATTTCCATAGCCCAAACCTTCCCGATACGGATGCCAGTGGCAAAAGCTTCGGGCTATGGAAAACCGAATATTCGTGCTTAACTTGACACCCGTGGGGGAAAACAATAAAAAAGTTATCGGGAATATTTTTGGCTTGGAGGCTTAGAAAAAATGCTATGAATCTATCCAACTCACTTTGCAAATCAACACCTTCCAATGCCTTAGTGTATTTATTAAAATATAAATAAGAAGGCCATAGCTGGCTGCCTCCTTTTTTAATTACTTTGCAAACTTTTTTTTTGGATATTAATATCAAGAATTATTACGCCATGAATATTCTGTATTACAACGATATCGATTACACGGGGGTAAAAAAGCAATTCAACAAAACGGTTGCTTTTTTGGAGAACAATGATTTTGATTCGGCTGAGATAAAAAAATTAGCTAACCATGGATATTATCGGGCTAAGCTGGATTACGAAAACCGGCTGCTTTTTAAATTTGCCCGATACAGGCAAGAAACCTACATCCTGCTGCTCGAGGTTATTTACAATCACGCGTACGAAAAATCACGGTTTTTGAGGGGTGCCAAAATTGACGAAAGCAAACTAATGCCGCTTAAAAACGAAAAGCAGATTCCTGACGAAGCCGTGCTTGAGATAAATTATGTAAATCATAATACCAACAAGTTTTATTTGCTCAACAAGGTTATCTCCTTCGACGATGTGCAGCAGGATATTTTCGCGCTCAAACCGCCTGTGGTCATCGTTGGCTCGGCGGGCAGCGGCAAAACGGTGCTTACCCTCGAAAAAATAAAACTGCTCAAGGGAAATATTTTGTACGTAACCCTGTCGCCCTTTTTGGTAGATAATTCCACCAAGCTGTATTATTCGGATAATTATGCAAACGAAAAGCAGGATGTCGATTTTTTGAGTTTTAAAGAATACTTAGAAACGTTGAAGGTGATTCCCGGAAAGGAAGTCGATTTTAAAAGTTTCAACCTTTGGCTGCAACCCCGCAAACAGGCTTTTGGGATAAAGGATAGTTACAAACTGTTCGAGGAATTTAAAGGCGTGATTACCGGGCTTGAAATTACCAAAGCATTTTTGAGCAAGGAGGATTATCTGAATCTGGGCATCAAACAGTCAATTTTCTTAAGCGAGGAGCGCGAAAAAGTATATGAGGCGTTTAAGAAATACCTTGAGTTTTTGGACGAAAACAATTATCACGACCTGAACATCATTTCCTATAATTGGCTAAAATACAGCAGGGCGAAATATGATTTTATAGTGATTGATGAAGCTCAGGATTTTACTAATATCCAGTTGTACCTCGTGCTACAATCGTTAAAAACAGCCGGGAACTTTATCCTTTGCGGCGACTCGAACCAGATTGTCCATCCCAACTTTTTTTCGTGGACCAATGTAAAAACCATGTTTTACAAACATGATATTACCGGCAGCAACATTAATGTGCTGCGCACTAATTACCGCAATTCCATCAACATTACAACTTTGGCCAATAAGCTGCTGATGATAAAAAATGCGCGTTTTGGTTCGATTGATAAAGAGAGCACATTTTTGGTGGAGTCGCTGGAAGAAAATAAGGGCGAGGTCAATTTTCATATCGACTCATCGGCCATCCGAAAGCAACTGAACGATAGCACCGGACGATCGACAAAGTACGCACTGCTGGTGATGACCCAAGAAGAAAAAGCAGCTGCCCGCAAAATCTTCAAGACACCCCTTTTGTTTTCGATCCACGAAGCCAAGGGGCTGGAATACGAAAATATTATCCTGGTAAATTTTATTAGTAATAATAGCCGGGAGTTTATGCAGATTGCCCAGGGCATAAATGCCGCCGACATCAAAAACGAGAACATCGGTTTTTCGCGTGGCAAAGATAAGGCGGATAAATCGCTGGATGCCTACAAATTTTATATTAACTCGCTGTATGTGGGCATTACCCGGGCTATCAAAAATCTGTACATTCTCGAAACATCCCAAAAACACGATATTCTGAGTCTGCTCGATTTGGTTGAAAGCAAGGAAAGTCTTCGCATCAAAGCCGAAGTTTCGTCGCTCGACGACTGGAAGGAAGAAGCCCGGAAACTTGAATTGCAGGGAAAAAACGAACAGGCCGACGAAATTAAAAAATCGATCCTGGCACTGCATAAACCTGATTGGGAACCCCTGACCCGCCAAAAAATAGCAGAACTGCACGAGAAAGCCTTCGACCCGGACAACTTTAACAAAAAGGCCAAAGACCTGGTGTTCATGTATGCCTTGCTTTACAACGATACTTCAAGTATTAACAAACTGGCGGAGTTGAACTATAAACGCGCCGAACACCCCGACTACGAACGCAACTCGGTAAACCGGAAATATTATGCCGATTACAACACGGATAATGTGAAAGGCGTAGAGCAGAAAATTAGAAAATATGGTGTGGATTATCGCGACCAGTTTAACTTAACGCCCTTGCTTGCTGCCATCGAAAATGGAAGTACAAATATCTTAAATTATCTGCTGAATCAAAATGCCAACACCGATGTTGTGGACAACAATGGAAGAAATCCGCTGAGAATTGCCCTGAACAAAATCTATTTTTCGCCACAGGTAATCAGCAAAATTGAGGACAAGTTCGGGGCTCTTCTTACCGATAATATTCGCTTGAAAATAGACGAGCGGATGGTAAAAATCCCCAAGCAAAAAATGGAATACTTGCTGCTGAATATTTTTATGACTTTGCAGGATGCCGTTGTAAGCGAATCGAGACGAGGCTGGATAGATAAGGGGCTAATGGCCAAAGATATCGAAGACATTGTAGCACAATACTCCGAATCGCTCTTGCCCGAATTCAGGAAAAAGAGACCCTACATTTCGGGGATGCTTGCCAAAAATGAAATCGAAAGCAGAAACCCATACAACAATGCACTTTTTATAAGAATCGAAAGAGGGGTTTATTGCCTCAATCCTGATATGTCAGTTTGGCTTGACGATGCTTGGATAAATATTAATGATTTGTGCGGATTGCAAAATATAGCTAAGCTGTCAGAAGATGAAAAGACCCAAATGTTTCTGGATAAAAGTCTGGAAGATTTAAAGGCCATGAAGTTGAGGATTCCGGAATTTGCACTGGCGCAGGAAAAAGAAATCCTGAAATTCAAACAAGAGTTGGAAGAAAAGCTAAAGATGGAACAAAAACAAAATCAATACTTAAAGGAAAAAATAGAAAGTAAAAAACAAGAAGAAAAGAAAAAATTGAAAGAAGAAAAAACCAAACCAGCAGATAATAATAGGCAACTGGAGCTACCTTTTTAAGCGAACGGCTTTTGGGATGTGTTGCCTTTGAGATTTCTCCTGCCGCTTTGCGGCAGCTCTGCCGTCCGTGCGGCAAGAAATCTCCTCCCTAATGTCATTCCCTCCTCCCAAATCAACCCATGACGGGAGAAATCTATTTTTTTGATGATGACATTATGGACGAACATTATCTAATGGCGGTGGTTTTATTGCAAGGTAGGGGATGGATAAGTCCCTTTGGTATCAGCAACAAAAAAACCACCACGGCTTTCGATGGTATGGTATTTAATTCTATTTTTGGGCTGTCAACGAAAAAAGTATCAGGAATGAGCAAAAAGCACAATAGCACCAAATACCCGGGTTCAAGCATTTGCAAGTGCTTACAAATTTTCAAAAACGTTTTTTTGTCTAAAATTCAAAGCCTTGGGGTTTTTCAGAATAAAGGGGAAATAGGCGGAATAGTCACAATACGAATTTGGTTATAGGGCATTTAAGAATACTGAATGACAAACAAATTAAGTAATTTTGTAAAATATTATTCGATAAACAATGACACAAAAAGAACTGAAAGACAAGCCCAGACATTACAAACCTTCAACAGTAAGACGGTTAGATACTCTTTCGGGAAATGAATGTGCCCATCCCAATTGTTCAAAGAAATTGATTGCTGAAGATGGAATCTCAATAATTAGTAAAATTTGTCACATTGCAGCAGCAAGCAAAGAAGGCTCAAGGTTTGACGAGAATATGACCGATGATGAAAGAAGGGGATTTGATAATCTAATATTGCTTTGTGACGAACATCACGTGATGATTGACAATAAGGAAAATGAAACGCAATATCCAACGCCTCTTTTGAAAGAGTGGAAAAGTGCCCACGAAAAAAAGATTTTAGAATTAATTTCAAGTAAAAATTTATTATCAAAACATCCATTAGCTTTAAACAAAGTAATTAATACAATTGGTTCTAAAATGGATGAAATTCTTGATTTACCTGAAACAGAAAATGCTCCTAATACAGAAACAAAGATTTTATTTAATAACGTCAAAAGATATGAATCAGTAATTAGAGAGTTTGCTCCATATCAAGTGAAACTTAATAAGATTTATGAAATAATTGAGAAAGAAGGTTCTACCAAAAAGGAATTAGTTTTACATAATATTAAACGAATTTATCTGAGTGTAAAATCGGAATACAAAAATATTGAAGAAATAAGGGATAATGCTGATATTATTCTGGATAAAGTGATTGAAACTATATGGGATAATGTAGACAAAGCACCAAACAAATTAGATGAATTTGACCAAGAAACTATTGATTTTAGCTTAATGATAGTAATCGTTGATGCATTTATGCGTTGTAATATTTTGGAAGAACCTCCTAAATCGATATAAATTATGATAATTGATAAAAACATTAATCCGGAAAGAGATTTATATTATTTGGGCGGTATCCTAATTAATATTCTTCAAAACAAGGCCAATAAAGATGTCGATTATATGGATTTGTACACATTAATTAATAATGAAAAAGAAATTACTATCAATTTATATTCATTAACATTGGACTGGCTATTTATTCTAGGGTTAGTAGCTAAAGGAGAAAAAGGTAAAATAAAAAAATGTTTTTAAAGACACTGAAAATAGAGAATAAACTAGGTTTAGTCCGTGAAATTGGATTTCATATGGGACTCAATTTGATAGTGGATGAAACCGTAAAAAAGGATAAAAAAACTACTGGCAATAATGTCGGAAAAACAACTGTGTTGCGACTTGTAGATTTTTGTCTGGGTTCAAGTGGAAAAAACATTTACCAAGATTCAGAATTCAAAGAGCAAGAAAATAGTACAATCAAGGATTTTTTAATTAATACAGAAGTTCTTGTTATTTTAACTATAGTTGACGACTTGGATTACCCGTCAGCTTCAATTACCATAAAGAAGAATTTCTTAAAGTACGGAAAGAAAATTCAAGAAATCGATGGAGAAACAATAATAAACGAAAAAGAATTTGATTCAAAGCTCAAGGAGTTAATGTTTAATACAAGTGTTGAGAAGCCAACATTTAAGCAAATTGTTTCTAAAAACATTCGTGACGAAAAAAACAAGTTAGCTAACATTGTAAAAGTCTTAAATCCTTATACAAAAATTGAAGAATATGAAGCTCTATTCCTTTTTTGGTTAGGAATAAATACAGATACCCACAACCAAAAGGAACTTTTAGGTAAAGAAAAAACTCGAGAAGAAAGTTTTCAAAAAAGGCTTAAAAAAGAAGGGGAGCTATCATTAATTGAACAGCAACTTGAACTTGTTAATTCAAAAATTGAGGAACTTCAACAAATAAAGGCGAAATTTAATTTTAATGAAAAATTTGAAGCACAGTTAGAAGAGCTAAATCTTTTAAAGTTAAACCTTTCACAACGTTCTACTGAACTAAGTAGATTGAATATGAGACGAGAATTAATTCTGGAAAGCAAAGCAGAATTAGAAAACGAAAGAACTAACATTGACATCAATCAGATAGAATCATTATATAGCAAAGCTTCAAAACTGATACCTAATTTACAGGTATCTTTTAGAGAAACTGTTAAATTTCACAATGACCTTTTGAATGAGAAAATCAAATACATTGAACTTGAGTTACCCACATTGAAGGAAGAATTAAAATCAATTTCGAAGGATTTTTTTTCGTTAAGAAGACGTGAAAAAGAATTATCTGAGTTTGTAAGTGCATCCGGATATAGTGATGATTATGACAAGATTCTAATTGAATTGAATTCATTTTTTGAAAGGAAAGGCAATTTAGAAGAGAGAAAAAAATTCTGGATTACATCCAATGAAAAACTTAATCGAATTAATGAAGAGCTAGAAACTATTAATTCAGAAATTAATTCAAAGGACAGCATAATTCAAAAACGAATTACTCTTTTTAACAAGTACTTCACAAAAGTATCAAGTCAACTTTATGGGGAAGAGTATTTATTAAGTACTCAAAAAAGTGAAAGGGGCTATGACCTAATTGTAACAAATATTGAAGGAAATCCAAGTACAGGAAAAAAGAAGGGACAAATAGCTGCTTTTGATTTCGCCTATGTATTATTTGCTGAAGAAATTGAATTGAAATTTATTCACTTCATAATGCACGACCAGCTTGAAAATATGCACGACAATCAATTAAGCACAATTTTAATTGATTTAGCTAATTCGATAAATTGCCAATTCATTCTTCCCATAGTTATGGATAAAGTTCCATCAGACATTGATATTGAAAAGTACATAATTTTAAGACTTTCTGAGCATAATAAGCTGTTTAAAAAATAAAAACGACCTATAATATCGTGTATAAAAAATCTGACAGTTAGTGAGTTATTGTTCTGTGTGAGCCGTATCAAAAGTAGTTGTAACTTGACAGGAAACTGCCACGCAATCTGCCACGACTCATACAATTTACCGTTGTAGGTATTATGAAGAAAACAAAATCCTTTTAGCGGTAGCAAATGATAAATTAGGCAGTTTTTTCACTTTCATAAATCGTAATCCCCACTTCTGCCAGCTCTTTCATTCGGTCGTATAAGGCCGGAGCGTCGCAGGTGAAGAAATTAACGCCGTGGTTTTTGAAGCGGTGGCAAATGGCTTTTGGGATGTGCTTGGCGAAATAGGCTTCTATGTTTCGATTTTGAATACGCCTGGCGGGCACGTAGGTTTCCACGTTATGAATCTCCTTATGGAAATCTCTGACTTGTGCGGTGATGGTTTCTTCGCTCAGGGTTTTTACCGGAAAGTCTGTTTTCATCGTATCTTCCACAGTATGCACAAAGGAGAGGCTCACCACCTTTTCGCCCAGGCCGATAATCCGGGCCTTGTATTTCAGCATCTTGTGCATCGGGCTTTGGCTGCCGCAGGGATATACATCGCGGTGGTGGGTGGAAGTGAGTTCTTCGGCGTGCTTTCCGATGGCGGTGATAGAGGCCGTGGGATGCAAACTGCGATAAGCCCGCGGATGTCGGCGTGCCAGCTCAGGCAAAAGACCCAGTACCGTGGGCGATCGTTTGGCATCAAAGGGTTTTCCGGCTTTTAAATTATCTTCGGCGCGACCCAAATAATGCCATGCCGGGAACAGCAATGTGCCTTCCTCACCCACGGTTTCCAGCAAAACTTGCAATAAGCGAAAAGGCGGAATCGTAAGATTTAATTTATCCAGGGAGCTGTGGATAAAAACAACGGAGCCTTTTTTGATGTCGAGTTTTTTGGTGAGAAGGCTTCGGATATCTTCTTCAGAAAAAGCAGGAAATACTATTTTTTGCAGGTGGTAATATTTCGCCGATAGGAACCTGAATGTGTTTTCGGGTAGCAGGCGATATATGCTTTCACTTATTTTTCCCATAGTTTTCGTGAATTCGTTTTTGATACAAGTCATCGAAAGTGCAAAAATCGATTTGGTCTCCGTATTTCTCCCGGCAACGGTTGACGAAGTCTTCTAAAAGTTGCAGCGAATAATCGCCCATGGATTTGGGATGGCCAATCAGGCTCAGGTATATTTCCGCTTCATCTTTAAACTTTTGTATATTATAATCCAAAATCGCGAGCATATAATCCACCGAATAGGTGTGATTGTCCACGGTAAGCATGCGCGAGGCAAAAAGCTGCTGTATCTGGTCGATGGTTGCGGCCTTGTGCGCGGCATGAATCATTTTGCCACGATCTTCAACCGCCCGGTGGGCATATTTTTTTAGCTTAAAACGGGTAGGGATTTCAAAGAGGCCTTTGGGCTTGGCGGCAATCGGGATTTCCAGAATGCCCGGCGAATCCCCGGGTTTAGAAATATCGCCATCCAAATCCAAATACCAATTGGGAAGCCTGGGAACCCTGCGATAATCCACACGCGAAATGCCCGAAGTAAAAAAGTAGCCCGGTGCGATGGAGCTGTCATAACGGATGCCCTCGCTGTGCAAGGCTTTCAAAATTCGTGCAGTTTCCTGATTTAAATTGTAGCCGCCGGCCCGAAAAGCCACGCAGGCATAATCGGGGCCCGTTTCTCTCGCAATTTCGTTTAAACCTTTAACACCTTCCTGAATGATGCCTTCGATGTTTCCGGGGTAATCCTGCTTTGCAAAGCCTGCCAATTCAAAATCGCCGGAAGGGACAAAATTTCCGTTTTTGTAGGATGAAGTCAGCCAGTGCGAATGAATATGCAGTTGCACATCGTGCCCGCCTTGAATCGCTTTTTGGATTTGTTTTTTAAATGGGATGGTATAATCAGCCACGCCCCATTCATCAAATTTTTTATAACTAAGAATGTCTGCAAAAAATACCAACGGCACATCCAGCTTTTGCGCCAATTGCAAAAGGCGTTCGGTGGGATCGAAAAGGCTGTGGTGGTAGGATTGCCTGATGCCGCCCAGCGGCAGCTCGTAGTCGAAGGTGAGCAGGAGCTTAATCTTTTTCATAAACTTCCCTTCCTGCTTTTTTTGAAGCGGCTCGAAACGCCAATGTCTTCCACGAAAGTTATTTTGCTCGGTACTTTGTAGGGGGCAAGATTTTGCAGGCAATATTTGCGAATTTCCTTTTTGGCGGTTTTCGCATCCTTGCCAGGAATTAGGGCTACATCCAAAGCTACGGTTTCGCCGGTAATGGGATTTTTCAAACCGTAAGCAACGCACTCTTTGATAAAACTAAACCCAAGCAGCGCATTTTCGATTTCGGAGGGGAAAACTTTTTCGCCACCCACATTGATGATGTCGTCCATGCGCGACAAGATGCGCAGGTAGCCACCCTCGGCTTCTTCCACCACATCGCCGGTTTTGAACCAGCCCGCTTCAAATTTAGATTGGTCGCCCGAAAGGTAGCCCAGCACCTGGTTTTTACCTTTCAGATACAACTCGCCATCCACGATTTTGTATTGCACCTCATCGCCGGTAATTTTGATCAGATTGCTGGTTGACGAAAAACTTTGGGTTTCGGCAATGCCTGTTTCGCTGGTGCCAAAGGTTTGTAGAAACTTTGCACGCGGAAAAGCTGCGTTCAGGCGCACGAGCAAGTTCTCGGGCATAAACTCGGTGCCGTAAGTTATCAGCTTTAAAGAGGCCAGATTATACTTTTCGTAAGCACCCGAAAGCAGGAGGATATTCAAAAATGTGGGCGTGGTGGGCAGGATATTCACCTGGTGTTTTTCGATAAGTCGGCAGATATTTTCGGGATCTCTTGCCGGAGTTAAAACGATGGTAGTGGTGGAGGCGAGGCAGTTCAAAAGTGTGTTGAGTCCGCCAATATGGTCGAACATCAAAAAAACCAACATGCGCAGATTGCGTGCCCGCTTGTCGCGATACGATTCCACCATCCGCGTCAGGTCGTGAACCATGGCCTTAGGTTCGCCGGTGGTTCCACTGCTAAAAAGGATCAGGCCGGCGTGTTTTTGTTTTTTAAGATCAAGAATCAGAGGAGATTTGCTGCCGGGCTTCAAAGTGGTGAAAGCCAAATTGCCCGCATCATCCACATTTATCATATACTGGATTCCACCCTTTTCAAGTTTCTTATCGCGCTCGGCCTGCGTGCTGTCGATGAGTGGCGAGACAATGTTTTTGTTCCTGATGAGTGCGAGAAAGGCTGCGATGGAGTAAAAGCTGTAATCCGAAACCAGAGCTACCGTGGAGCTTTCAGGAATCGAAGTCTTTATTTTTTTGTAATAAATCCCCACATTTTCAGCCAACGAATTAAATGTAAAGATTCGATCATGGTCGATAATTGCCGCTTTATCAGCCTTGATATTAAAAATATCCAGGAGCCATTCCATTTTACACCCCTCCTAAATAAATAATTTGCCCCGTGATGAAGCTGCTTTTATCATCGATAAAAAAGTCGCTCACATTCGAAATATCCTCATACACCGCCAGCCTTTTGATGGCTTGTTTTTGCAGTAAGGCCGCAATTTTGTCAGCAGGCACATTTTTTATAAGGTCGGTTTCTACGGGCGTGGGAGCCACGGCATTAACCGTAATATTATATTCGCCAAGCTCCTTCGCGGATATTTTAGTAAAAGTCTCGATGGCGGATTTCATCGAGGCATACACGGCTTCGCCCTCCAGAGCCAGGGGTACGGCCACCGAACTAAAGTTGATAATCCTGCCACTTTTCCGGAGCATCATTTTTTTGGCGACCTCGCGGGTAAGCAAAAAAGTGCCGTAATAATTGGTGCGCGTAATCTCGTCCATTTTTTTCATGGGAGTCAGCAAAAAATGGTTCATCATGGCGATGCCTGCATTATTAATCAAAACATCGATGCTGCCGTATTTTTTCGACACCTCGCGCACCATCTTCACCACGGCATCTTCATCGGCCACATCCAAACGATAATGGCTGTAAGCTGCGTGCTGCAAATCGGTTTCGCGGCGGCTGCAACCTGCAACGGTAAATCCTTTCGCGAGATAATACTCGGCCAGGTAACGCCCAATTCCCTTTCGTGTGCCGCTTATCAAAATAACTTTAGCCATCGGTATTTATCAATTTATAAATGTAATGACTGATAGAATTTACGGAGCGGAAGGGCGAAATCTTTTGGCTCATGGCGCGTTCGTCGGCCAGGGTGATGATGGCTCCGAATTGTTCCTCCACGGCTTCTTCAAGTTCGGATATCAAAAACACCAGCGTCAGGCTATCCAGATTTCCTTTGGGGCTGTACAAGGGCGTGTGTTCGGTGCAATCGATAAGCTCCTGCTTGTCTCTTTCTTCGCCCAGCTCGCTCACCTTTTCTTTTACCAGTTTTGTTATGTCTTCTTGCGTCATCCTGTCCTGTTTTAAATTTTAATTAATCAACGGAAGATTATCCAATTTAGTTTCGTGTTTTCTGCTTGCTATTCTTCGATAGTCTCGGCTCCGTCCATCTCTTTCAAAATCTGATTTACATCTTCCTCGGTTTGGCTTAGTTTGCTTTTGCAAATGCGGATGAGCTGGGCGGCACGTTTCACCTTTTCGCTGAGCAAATCCACCGAAATTTCGCCATCTTCAATTTCGCTTACAATTTGTTGGAGTTCCGCGAAGGCCTCCTGATAGTTTATTGTTTTCATTGTGTCTTGTTTGTTTTCGATTTTATAATACTTGATATTTTACCGTCAAGCAGCAGCGTTTCTATTTCATCGCCGGCCTCCACTTCCTTTGCCGAGCTAAGTGCTTTGCCGTTTTTGCGCGTGATGCTAAAGCCGCGTTTAAGCACATTTATCGGGTCGAGCATGCCGATGTTTTTTTCGATGACATTTAGGTTTTGTCTTTCAAGCACAAAAACTTTTACGCACCTTGCGCTCAGGCTTTTTTGTATCGCCGGCAGGTCGAGCTTATGTTTTTGTATCAACAATCCGCTTTGCTTGCCGGTTTGCCGGGCAAGCGAAAGCACTTCACGGTTTTCGTTTTTCAAAATGGTATCCACACTTTTTTGCAAGGAATAGCCGCTGCTTGTCATGGCCTGGCGGTTTAGCTTAAGCACATTTTGGCTTAGTGTTTTGAGTAAGCTTGCCTGGGCGCGAAATGCAATTTTTGCTTCTGTAATTTTTCGCTGCGATTTATCAACGATAATCTGCTGCGCCTGCTTGACGGGCTGTGCGAAGTTGTGAAAATGTTGCATCAGCATCTCGGCCAGCTTGCTTGGCGTTATGGCATTTTCGTAGCTTATTATTTCGGCCACGGTTTGGTTGGTGGCATGGCCAATGCCGGTAATTACCGGAATGGGAAAACTGGCGATGGCCTTGCTCAGGGTATAATCGTTATAACACGAAAGCCCCACATCGCCGCCACCACCACGAATAATGGCCACCACATCAAAATGATGTAAAACGGTTTTTATTCTGGCTAATTGATAAATAATGCCATCCACGGCCTTTTCGCCCTGCAAAATGGAGGGAAAAAGGTAATGGAAAAATGCGTAGCCCCAGGGATTGTTTTCGATAATTCTTAAAAAATCGGCGTAACCCTTGCTGGTTTCTACCGAGATGATGGCGATGCGTTGGGGCAGCAAGGGAAAGGTGGTGGATTTGTTTTTGTCCAACAGCCCTTCTATACGCAGCTTTTGGATGCACTCCTGTTTTTCGCGTTCCAGGTCGCCAAGCGTAAATGAGGGGTCGATGTCGAGGATGTGGAGGCTAAGCCCGTAAACCGGATCGAAGGAAATCTTAGCCAGAAAAAGTATCTTAATCCCATCTTTTAAAGGCTCTTTCAAAATTTTGGTAAACAGGGCGTTGATGCGCTCGAAATCGCGTTTCCAGAGATTGGCCCGTAATTGTGCAATCACCCTCCCCTGGCTTTTTTCCACCAGGTCGGGGTAGCAATGTCCCGAATGATTGTAATGATTGAGTTTAATCATTTCGGCCTTTACCCAAAAAGTAGAAGTGTAGCGCTTTGCAATCGTATCCTTGATGCTGCGACTAACTTCGAGCAGCGAAAAGGCTTTTTTATTTTGGATGATTTCGGGCATTCAGATTTAAATTTTTACCGGAATTGTGTTTTTAGTTAACGACTCATGTTTTTAGACTTTTTTCTAAAATGATAACAGACTTTCTCAAGCCGCAATTCTTTAAATGAGATAGCACTTCATTTACAGAAAGCGGAGGGTTTTTCAATCTTTTTACCTGATTATACAAAGCCTCTATTACTTTCTCACTTTCAGTTTTAATCAAGTCATATACAAAGGTATCAGGATGAATGGCTTCTATATTGTAATCATTAAGATATTCTGAGGGAAAATCTTTAAGATTAAAGGTGATTATGTAATTCGCTCTAGATTTGATTGCTGCGGCAAGGACGTGTCTGTCATTCGGATAAGGTAAATTTAATTGATGGATGATTTTATCGAAATCTACTATGTTAGCATCTGGAAAAGCTGAGTTCATGTAATTAATGGTTTTTGCTAAACGTTTGTCAGTTAAATCAAACCTCTTTTTTAGAAGATTCCGAGTCCATTCATTCTGAATCCTGTCTGTCCATTTAACCTGAATAAGCCCAAGGTCTGATAAATTAAGTAAAAAGTCCCTCAGTGGTGCCGAATAAAGGACACAAGCATCAATAATAGCAATAATCATTGTTAGTAGAATTACTCATATCCAAGTTTCAAATCCTGCGCTTGTTGTGCGAGAAGGTCAAGGTTCTTCCTTCTGTTGTCGCTTAATCGCTTGTTGTATTCAAGGATGTCTGTTAATTTCATCCTACGGTGACTCCCAACCTTTGCAAAAGGAATTTGGCCATTTTCCAGCATTTTTACCACAAAGGGCCTCGAAACATTCAAGATTCTTGCAGCTTGTTGGGTGGTAATATCTGAGTCGGAAGGGATTATGGTGATGGATTTTCCATGGGCCATTTTCTCTAAAATATCCAGCAGCAGCATAAATACATTTTTTGGAATAAGGATCGAATCCCCGGTTTCCTGAACCTGAATTTCTATCCCTGTGTCAGAATTTTGCTCCATTTGAGATGCGGTTTTTCTAATATAGGAAACCGAAGCCTCAGCAAGGATTTGGTCGTGGTGGCTTGTTTGGATATAGTTTGTTTTCATCGCAATATTATTTTATTCTGCAAAGATAATAAACGAAATAAACGAAACAAGGTTTTTGGAAATATAAAACCTACCGCGTAGCGGTTACAGTATTATAGAAAAAACATTCCCGCGCCATCACCTATTCCGCGTTGAGGTTCAACGAAAGGTAAAAATGATGAATCGAATAAAGAAAGCAAGGTATAGCCCCGAAAAAAACGGGGCAGGCGCACCGGTAACATTTATGGGAATGAAGTTTCCCGGCGGAAATGCAGGTGCAGAGCACCCAGAATCTTTGTAGAAAATATGCGCCCAGGGAAAATGCAGGTGCGGAGCACCGTAACATTAAAATTGGGAATGTTTTTTTTTGTAAAGATATTCCGGTGCTCCGCACCTTTGGTGGTTTCTTGTGATTCCGATTGCTACAAATGCCGATTGTAAATCGAGCATGCTCGCCCTTTGGGCGGCATATTGCGCGGCTCTGCCGCTTGATGGCTTTTGCTGGGAATTTGTTTCTATAAATATTGCGTGGCTCTGCCGCTTGATGGCTTTTGCTGGGAATTTGTTTCTATAAATATTGCGCGGCTCTGCCGCTTGGCATCCTACTTTTGAAAATATATAATGAATCGGATGAAGAAAGGTGCAGCGCACCGTAATCTTTGTAGAAAAGATGTAACCCCGGCGGAAATCGTAGGTGCGGAGCACCGTAACATTAAAAATGAAATTGGTGTTTTGGGAATGGATATTTCTGTGCTCCGCACCTTTGGTGATTCTTGTTAATATCCGTGCTACAAAGATTACGCGGCTCTGCCGCTTGACATGCGGCTTTGAAAAATAAAAAATGAATCGGATTAAGATAGCAAGGTGCAGAGCACCGATAATCTTTGGTGTGCCGGGCATGTAGTAAACCTAACAGGTGCGTGGGAAATCCCACAAGTCCTGAGAGAGCCGTTATGACCGGAATCTCATAGTCGAAGGCAAGGGTGTCCTGAGTGATTGGGAATCTAAAGGAAGCCACAGACAAACTGTTGATTTACTTTTGCGAAAAATTGATGAAATAAATTTGCTATTTACAATTTCAAAAAATTATTACTTTTGCAGCCCGATTTTTAAGTGCGGGATGTAGCGCAGCCCGGTAGCGTGCTTCGTTCGGGACGAAGAGGTCGCGAGTTCGAATCTCGCCATCCCGACAGATATTAAAAGGTCATCATAAATTGGTGGCCTTTTTGTTTATGTTTCTCAGGAGGTTTCTCCTTTCAGCACCTATGACGTGTTTTGTCGAATGTCATGTATTCATGAGATTCCTCACTTCGTTACCAATGACAAGGCTTTGTTGATTTTATGGGAGGGAGAAGGGGGCACTTAGTGCCCCCTTCTCCCTCCCACTCCACCAACACGGCCACTGTCATTTCGATGCCGCACCTGCGGCAGGAGAAATCTCCTTCCTAATGTCCCCGCTCGTGCGCATTGCCGTCAGACTAAGTATAGGCAACTCAGTATGAGTTGAGGTATTGTAGTATAAATTAATGAATTTGCATTGAGCAACCCAGTATGGGTTGTGGCTTTTTCCTCAACCCATACTGGGTTGTAGTGAACTTTGGAAAACCGAGTTCAGCCTACAATACCTGAAACCCGTACCGGGTTTTGTTTTTCTCAACCCGCTACTACCTGTCCCGCCCATGTGGGAGGTTTAGTATTGGTCTAATCATATCGTTCGGAAATTACCATATCTACTACAATTCCAACCGAGTTATTTACCCCTTGGCCTGACGGATATACGCACCTGCAGGACTTCGCTCCACATTACCTCATCATGCTCAAAAAATTGAGTTGTCTCACAAAATGACAGCTTTCAAAAAAATACACCCCCCTCAATCAATTTTAATTTTCCGTTGTTATTAAATCTTGATAGTCAAATGAAACGCTTAATAAACAGGTCCTGGTTTAATTAAAATCGGCCAAAGACTGCATAAGATAATATCACAAAAAAACGGCTTCAAAACCGGAAATATGGAGATTATAAAAATCAAAGACCTGACTTTTAAATGGAAGGGGCAAAAAAATCACTTGCTGGAAATTGATGATTTTAGCATCCAAAAAGGCGAACGCTTTTTTTTGAAAGGAGTCAGTGGCAGCGGAAAAAGCTCCCTGCTTGGTTTGCTGGCTGGAATAAACGTGCCGCAACACGGGCAGATAGAAGTGTTGGGAAAACCAATAAATACAATGAAAGCTGCTTTGCGCGACGAGTTTCGGGCAAATCATATTGGATACATTTTTCAGCAGTTTAATTTGGTGCCCTACTTGTCGGTTATCGAAAATGTAACGCTGCCCTGCTATTTTTCAGCCCGGCGAAGAACAAATGTTTCAAGTGCGGGGAAACAATTGAACGACGAGGCCAAGCGCCTGCTTGCCGAAGTGGGTTTGGCAGGACAAGAAATTCTTAACAAAGCGGTGAGTGAATTGAGCGTAGGCCAGCAACAGCGTGTTGCAGCCTGCCGCGCACTTATCGGAAGTCCTGAACTATTGATTGCCGACGAACCCACATCATCCCTGGATGAAGACGCGCAAAAAGCGTTTATCGATTTGCTTTCGGACGAATGCTGGCAAAACGAAATCACCCTCTTATTTGTAAGTCACGATACCCGCTTTACGCACTTGTTCGACCGCTCGGCCACGCTGCACAACGGCAAAATCGTATATGAAACGCAAAAAAGCGAAGGAGCAGGGGTATGAAATACATTATTAAACTGGCCATAAAAAGCATCCGCTACCGAAAATCAACGCTTTTGCTCAGCATTGTTTCCATTGCCATGAGTGTGGTTTTGTTGCTTGGCGTGGAGCGCATCCGTTCCAATATCCACGAAAGTTTTACCAGCACCATTTCGGGCACCGACCTCATTGTAGGCGCACGCTCGGGGAATATCCCGCTTTTGTTGAGTACTGTTTTTCATATCGGTTACCCCAACCAAAATGTAAGTTGGGAGACTTTCACGGCGCTTTCTGCCAACCCAAAAGTGGCCTGGACCATTCCACTTTCACTGGGAGATTCGCATCAAGGATTTGCGGTTTTGGGAACAAATTCATCCTTCCTCAAGCATTTTAAATACGGCAATAATCAGCCTATGCAAGCAAAATTGGGCAAAGCCGATATCGAAGGCAAAAACTGTGTGCTTGGCTCAAAGGTGGCACAAGAACTCGATTATAAAATTGGTGATGAACTAATTGTAAGCCACGGAATGGGCAGCGAGGAATTTATTAAACACGATGAGGCTCCATTTATAATTCGTGCGATTTTGAAACCTACCGGCACACCAATCGACCAAACGGTTTTGGTTTCCCTACATGCCATGAACGAAATTCATTCGCATTTTTACGGAAACGAAACCGGCGATTTTGATGTTTTTGCCGATGTGCCCGATGAGGAACACAATCCCGACCATGGGCATGAACATACCCCTGAATGTGCGCATGGAGAAAAAGGTGGCGCAATTTCAGGATTCCTGCTTGGATTAAAAAACCGCTCCGACATTTTAAGCACGCAGCGGATGATTAATAATTACGACAACGAAGCCTTAACCGCGATTATGCCCGTTGTAACTTTGTTCGAGCTATGGGAGATAGTGGAGCCCATCGAAAAAGCACTGCTCATTATTTCAGCCCTGGTTTTGCTGGTTGCTTTGGGTGGAATTTTAACCACCATTATGACAAGTCTGAACGAACGCCGCCGCGAAATGGCTATTTTGCGTTCGGTTGGCGCAAAACCAAAACATATTTTCGGCCTGATAATGATTGAAACCCTGGGCATTATTTTAAGCGGAATCGTTACCGGAGTTGTAGTTATGCACATCCTTTTATTCATGAGCAAACCCATTATTGCCGAAAAATTGGGTCTGGTAATTCAAGTGGCTTGGTTTTCGATGAATGAGTTTATTTTGCTCTTGCTCATTTTTGTCCTGGGTGGAATAATTGCTTTCATCCCCGCCTGGCGTTCCTATAAAAACTCCCTCACGGATGGCTTAATGGTTAACCGGTAATTTGAATCGATAAATAAAAAAATAGATGAAAATAAGATTTTTAGTCTCTTTCCTTTTTCTCTTTTCGCTTGCATACGCGCAAGATGTAAAAGAAATTGTTTGGGCAGATTTGGAATCGAAAGTTGAATTCGATGACCCGTTCGAAAGACTGACCTCAACACAATTAATACGTTTGAGCAGGTATGCCAAATTGCAACAAATGGAGGAGCAAGTTGGCAACAATTTAAGCAAACAAGAACAAGCCAAAAAAGACAGCTTGCAACTCTTGCTCCTTGCTGATGATATAAAAATTGATAGCTTGCTGATGATGCGCACTAAAATAACGGATTTGCGACGACAAAAATCAGAGGGGGTAAATGCCGGCCTCCACGGTTCAAAAATAAAGATCGCAGGATTTTTATTGCCGTTAAATCTTATCGACGAAAAAGTTACCGAGTTTTTGCTGGTGCCGTGGGTGGGGGCTTGCATCCACACTCCACCGCCACCCAAAAACCAGTTGATTTATATAAAAGTAAAAGAAGGCATTGAAAGTGTTTCGCGGTTTACGGCAGTATATGTTGAAGGCGTAATTACCTGCACTTCCAAAACAAGTACCTTGTTTTTGGTTGATGGCAGTGCCGATATTTCCTCGGGCTACTCGATGCCCGATGCCACAGTATCAAAATATAAAGAATGAGTTTAATTGCCGACATGAAAGACCGGTTTTTGTATAAAGTATCAGGCAAATATTCAGATTAAAATGATTTAATGAAAAACCATTTGAACCTTCTTACCAACAACTTGTTGGCTATTAATATTATAAAAAATAATTAAAAAAAAATGTCAAGAATTTCAATTACAGTTTTAGTGCTTTTTATGCTATTTATAGCAGGCCCAGCAATGGCGCAAGACGGGGAACCCAAATCAACCCTGATAACCAATGTACAAATTTTTGATGGGCATGAGCTTATTACCACAAACGGCGCGGTGCGCATAGAAGGCAATAAAATTACCGAAGTTTCAACGCAGCCAATAAAGGCGAAAAAAGGTGAAACAATTATTGATGGCGATGGGCAGTTTCTTATGCCCGGACTTATTGATGCGCACGTCCACCTGGGGTGGAATCTTTCAACAAGCCAATCATTTTTTGCCGCTCCTGATTATATTGCTGCCTTAACCCTGGTTGAAGCCGAGCGAACGCTGATGCGTGGCTATACAAGTGTCCGGGACGTAGGCGGCCCGGTACGGGGCATTAAACAGGCGATAGATGAAGACAGATTCCCTGGTCCGCGCATCTGGTACGCCGGTGCCGCAATTGGTATGACTGCAGGCCATGCCGACATGAGGTATCCTGATACCCAGCCGCGCCAAATGGGAGGAGAATCCTGGACTGACGGAGAGCGTTTAGGCATCTCCGTTTTTGCCGATGGCGTTCCCGAGGTGCTTGTTGCATCGCGCATGCAGATGCGTCAGGGAGCGCATTTTTTAAAGATGTTCACCAGTGGTGCGGTAAGTGGCCTCTACGACCCACTCGACATTACCGAATATTCGTTTGATGAAATTAAAGCGGCTGCCGATGAAGCCAAGCGCTGGAACACCTACCTGGCGGTTCACACCTATAACGACAAAGGAACACAGCTCGCATTGGAAGCGGGGGCGATGTCGATTGAACATGCTGCCCTTATCACTGAAGAAACCGTCAAAATGATGGCCGAGAAAGGTGCCTTCCTGAGTACACAAACCGGAATATTTATCGCCCCTGCACCTGCAGCTTGGAGTCCGGAACAGAAAGCCAAACAGCAAGCGGCCAAGGACGGGCTGGATAATCTCTTTGCCCTGGCCAAAAAATACGACCTCAAAATCGCACTTGGCTCCGACCTGGTCGCGGACATGGAAATAAAAAAACAACAAGTATATGAATTGACCAATAGGCTGAAATGGTTTACCCCCGCAGAAATCCTGACGCAGGCCACCGCCAACAATGCCGAATTGTTGTCCTGGAGCGGTCCGCGCAATCCATATCCCGGCAAATTGGGAGTTATAGAGGAAGGTGCTTTTGCCGACCTTCTTCTGGTAACCGGAAATCCATTACAGAACCTGGAATTATTTGATGAACCCGAAAAAAACCTTGTGGTGATTATGAAAGATGGAAAAGTTTATAAAAATATTCTCGATTAAAAATAATTATGATCAAAGCAAATTATATGAAAAATTCAACATTTAAACACCAACGGGATGGTCAGAGAAAGCTATTTGCTACCATCCTTTTCTTCGTCCTATTGCTTACTGTCTCTTCTCCCGCCTTTCCTTGTACCCGTGTTTTGTGGAGCAACAACGGGCAAGCTGTGGTGGTTGGTAGAAATATGGACTGGTTCAGTTCGGAGGCCGCAGTAGATTTGTATGCGCTGCCTCGCGGCATTGAGCGCGATGGTCTTACCGGGAAGAATACGCTAAAGTGGAAGGCGAAATATGGCACTGTGATGGCCGAGGGTGCAGATGGCATCAACGAAAAAGGACTCACCGGCTCAATGCTCTGGCTGGCCGAATCTGATTATGGAACATTTGACCCCAAGCAGCCGAGCCTTAGCGTAGGGCAGTGGCTTCAGTTTTATCTCGACAATTTCGCCACCGTGGAAGAGCTTGTCGAATATACCAACGATTCTCCCTTTCAGATAGTTGGAGGTGAATTTGACGGAAAGAAAATCGGAGTACACCTCGCTCTTGCAGACGCATCAGGTAATTCGGTGATTATTGAATACCTTGACGGCAAAGCACACATTTATGAAGGCAACGAATATACCGTTATGACCAACTCACCCACTTACGCAGAGCAACTGGAAAACCTAAAACAATACACCGGATTTGGTGGAGATAGTCCGCTTCCTGGTACAACCGAGGCGGCAGATCGTTTTGTTCGCGCAGCCTATTATTTAAATAATTTGCCCGAGCCGGAAAATAATCGTGAGACCATCGCCGGCATATTAAGTGTTATGCGTAATACTTCTCAGCCCTTTGGAGTTCCGGACCCCGCTCGTCCCAATATTTCGGCCACACGCTGGCGCACGGTTAGCGACTTGACCAATTTGGTCTATTATTTTGAATCAGCTACAAGCCCAAACCTTATTTGGGTTAAGCTCAATGACCTTGATTTTTCAGAAGGTTCCGGAGTACGTAAAGTCGATCTCAAAAATGATCCTGATCGTATCGGAGATGCTACCGTGCAAATGGAGCCCTCCGAACCTTATGCCAACCAAGTTGTTAGCGAAAATTAATGCGTGCTAAAATGCATAACTATAGGATTTAATATGACCTTACGCAAAATCCAAAAACTTCAACTCGTTTGGCTTGTTCTCGGTCTTGGCTTCAATGCAGCAAGCTACTGGCAAATAAATGCCGGACATGCTGCATTGTCGTCAACCGATGCTATTTCGGGCGGAATTTTTATGGCCGTTTGCGGGATCATAATTTTTGCCGGATTAAAAGGCGCAACAAAAGTTTATAAATTTATAATTCCAATCTTAACCCTTTCCCTGGGTTATTCAGGTTGGTTTCTCCACATCAACGCCTACCTGCACGACAGCACTTTACCGGACTATGCATCTTTTGTATCCTGGTTGCTTGTTATTTTAATTAATACTTATGGGCTTATAACTTTGCTGGCCGGGACATGGCTTGCCTGGCGATGGAAGTATTTGAAAAATAAGAGCCTGTTTATTGTCTGTCTTTTTCATCAAGGAAAAAGAACAATATACATTGTTAACCATGATCGAAAGCCGGACTATAGTGTATAAATTTCCCTAACTCAAGGCCTTTTTATAAGCCTTCAAAACGCGCTCGCGGGCAAACTTGTGATCAACGATGGGCGGGGGGTAATTCATTTCCTGAAACTCGGGAAGCCACTTTTTGATATAGACCAGATCGGGATCAAACTTTTGGGTTTGCAGGTAGGGATTAAAAACCCTAAAGTAGGGTGCTGCATCGCAGCCACTGCTTGCCGCCCACTGCCAGCCTCCATTGTTGGATGAAAGCTCATAGTCGAGGAGCTTTTTGGCAAACCAGGCCTCGCCCCATCGCCAGTCGATGAGCAGGTGCTTGGCAAGAAAGCTGGCCACAATCATGCGTACGCGATTGTGCATAAAACCGGTTTCGTTCATTTGGCGCATCCCTGCATCCACAATAGGATATCCTGTTTTTCCGGCGCACCAGGCGTCGAAATATTTTTCGTTGTTGAGCCATTCGATGTTATCGTACCTCGGCTTAAAGGCTTTATCCACCACTTGTGGAAAATGCCAGAGTATCGTCATATAAAACTCGCGCCACACCAGCTCGTTCAGGTAGCTTGGATTGTGATCCAAAGCAGTGCGAACCAAATCGCGGATGCTAACTGTGCCAAAGCGCAGATGAACACTAAGCCGCGAGGTGCCGTTTATGGCCGGGAAATCGCGGGTGTTTTGATAATCTTTTATAATGGCAAGAGGAAATTCTTTATCAGGATAATCAAAGCGGATATACCCGAAACCCGCAGTTTTCAGGTCGAAATTTTCGAGTGTCCCGGTTTTATAGCAGCGGTCGAGATTTTGTTCGGAGGGAAAATGCTGCAAGTCGCTTTGCTTTAATCGTTCGCGCCATTTGCGGCTGTAAGGCGTAAAAACGGTATTAGGATTTCCGTCGTCCTTGGTAACTTCCGATTTTTCAAAAATTACCTGATCCTTAAAAGTTTCAAAGGCAATCTGCCGCGAGTTCAACAATAGTTTTACTTCCTCATCCCTTTGCCTTGCATAAGGTTCGTAATCGTGGTTGGTATAAATGGCTTTCACATCAAAATCTTCGATCAGTTTTTGGATAACTTCAATTGGTTTTCCATATTTAATCAAAAGAGAGGAGCCGTTTGCTTCGAGCGTGTGTTTCATCTGCGAAAGCTGGTCGTAGATAAACGAGATGCGTTTATCCTGTTTATCTTCCAACTCATCCACAATTTCGGCATCAAAAATAAAGAGGGGAAGTACATTTCCCTTTTCGCTCAATGCCTTGTAAAAGCCGGCATTATCGTGAAGCCGTAAATCACGGCGAAACCAAAAAACAGTAACAGACTTCATTTATGCCTGGGTGCTTTTTCTCTTTTTCCTTAGTTCTTCTTTGTAGTAGGAAAAGGGAGCAATAAGAAAACCGTAATTTCCATAAAACTTGGATCCATGATGGTCGAGGTGGGCACGGACGGTGGCATCGAGATAACGGTTTTTGAGGCCGCCCAGCATTTTCACACGCTGATGCACATACACATCATGAAAAAGGAAGTAGGCAATGCCATAGAACAGAATTCCAATTCCAATCCAAAATTTATAATCGTAGGCCGGCACGCCCACATAAATCAGCACAATACTCGGAATGGCAAAAAATACGGCAAAGGTGTCGTTCCATTCCCATTTGCGTCCATCGCGGTAGTGATGATCCTTGTGCAAAATCCACAAAAATCCGTGCATGATGTATTTATGGGTAAACCAGGCTACAAATTCCATAAAGAGAAATGCAGCAATAATTATTAAAATTGCAAAATACCAGGCCATTGTCTTTTTGTTTAAAAGTATTAAAGTAGCTTTGTTGCTAATATTTGATGAAACACCAAAAAATTAGAATTGTTTAGCTGTGGAATAACATAAAGTAGCGATGGGCATGATTGCGAAACAGATTCAAAAGTTAAATTTGAGAATTTTGACGATTAGCGTCTTTTAAGAAAACTACATGGCTAAACATTCGGTTTAAAGCGTTGTTAGGCTATCAAAACAAACAAAAGAATTATGAAGAATTATCTGACTAAGACCCCGATTTTGAACGAAGGCAAGCCCGAAGAGAAACGCCGGGAGATACTCGACTATTTCCGCAAAACTTACGAACTGGACGAGCGGCTTTACGAAGTAGTAAAAAGTGAGGAAAGCTTTTACAAGCGTGCCGACCCGCTGCGCCATCCACTGGTTTTTTATCTGGGACACACGGCTGTATTTTTCGTCAACAAATTGATTTTGGCTAAACTTATCGATAAGCGCATCAATCCGGGATTCGAATCCATTTTTGCCATCGGTGTGGACGAAATGTCGTGGGACGACCTGAACGAAAAGCACTACAACTGGCCCACAGTGCAACAGGTGCGCGATTACCGCAAGCAAGTAAAACAGGTGGTAGAGTCGCTGATACAAAGTCTGCCACTGGAGATGCCGATTAACTGGAACAGCCCCTGGTGGCCAATTATCATGGGCATCGAGCACGAGCGCATCCACATCGAAACCTCCTCGGTGCTTATTCGCCAGCTTCCCATCGATCGGGTGGCAAAACATCCGCTTTGGAAAATATATCCCCATTGGGGCGAAGCACCCAAAAATACTTTGATAGATGTGCCTGGCGGAAATGTGATTCTCGGAAAAAATCGCGACCATGCCCTCTATGGCTGGGACAACGAATATGGTAAGCATAGCGAAGAAATAGAGGATTTTAAAGCGGCTAAATATCTGGTTTCCAACCAGGAGTTTTTATCCTTTGTGGAAGATGGCGGCTATCAAAGCGAAGAATACTGGGATGAAGAAGGCTGGGGCTGGCGAAATTTTAAACAGGCTCAGCATCCTTTGTTTTGGATAAAACAGGAAGATAATTCCTGGAAATTCCGCACCATGGTCGAGGTAATCGATATGCCCTGGAACTGGCCTGTGGAGGTAAATCAACTTGAAGCCAAAGCTTTTACGCGCTGGAAAAGCCAAAAGGAGGACAAGACCTTCAGGCTGCCCACCGAGGAAGAATGGTGCCACTTTCGTGATATGCACGATATTCCCGATCAACCTTATTGGGACAAGGCTCCGGGTAACATCAACCTTGAGGTAGCGGCATCGTCCGTGCCTGTTGATACTTTCCGTTTCAACGATTTTTATGATGTGATTGGTAATGTGTGGCAATGGACCGAAACTCCCATTTCCGGTTTGCCGGGCTTTGAGGTACATCCGCTCTACGACGATTTTTCAGCACCCACCTTCGATACCAAGCATAACCTCATCAAAGGAGGCTCCTGGATTTCGACCGGCAACGAAGCCACACGCAATGCAAGATATGCCTTTCGCCGTCACTTTTTCCAACACGCCGGCTTTAGATATATCCAAACGGAGGTGCCGGCAAAAATTCGCGCGGATGTTTACGAAACCGATGCGCTGGTGTCACAGTATTGCGAATCGCATTATGGAAGCGATTATTACGGAGTGCCCAACTTCCCTAAAAAATGCGCCGAGATTGCCCTTAAATACATGGAGGGAAAACCTACGCGCCGGGCATTAGATTTGGGCTGTGCCACCGGAAGAAGCACTTTTGAACTGGCACGCAAATTCGATTTTGTAAGCGGGCTGGACTTCTCGGCACGCTTTATCAAAATTGCCGACGAACTGATCGAAAAGGGATACATCCGTTACATCCTGCCCGAAGAAGGCGAGCTGGTTTCGTATCACGAGGTGAAGATGGAAGACTTTGATTTGAAAGGATTGGAAAATAAGGTGGAGTTTTATCAGGCGGATGCCATAAATCTCAAACCCCATTTTACCAACTACGATCTCATTTTTGCAGGAAACCTGATCGACAGACTTTACGACCCCGGCAAGTTTTTGGACATAATACACGAGCGTTTAAATACGGGAGGCATTTTAATCATTGCCTCGCCCTACACCTGGATGGAGGAATATACCAAACGCGAAAAATGGCTGGGCGGCTACAAGGAAGACGGCGAACCGGTAAGCACCCTCGATGGTTTGCACCGCCATTTGGATGTGCATTTCCGGCTTATTGATGGCCCTTTTAAAGTACCCTTTGTTATCCGCGAAACGCAAAACAAGTTTCAGCATACGCTGAGTAACTTTACAGTGTGGGAAAGGGTGGGGTAGGTCTATGATGTCAGATGTCAGATGTCAGATGTATGATGTTAGATGTATGATGTTAGATGTATGATGTATGATGTCAGATGTATGATGTTAGATGTCAGATGTATGATGTCAGATGTATGATGTTAGATGTCAGATGTGTGATGTCTGATAGCCTGCCCCGACCATCGGTAATGTCATTAAGTTAAGCCTCAAAAAAAATCTAAGCGACATTTATGAAAAAACAGTTCACGCTCAAATCTGGATTTATGCTTGTTATATGCTAAGGTGATGAGTTTTTTAGCTTTGCATAAATTGATAATCATTTTTCGGCTATTCACTTTTCTTTATTTATTTTTTAAAGACATTGACCGACCAGTTAAATTCTCATATCAAGAAGATTTCGTCACAACTGGGTAATCCGGTACATTGGTGGGGCACGGCAGAAAAGGGAAAATACCATTCGAAACTTGACTTTGTATAAGATATTTACAGAAATGATATTCACAAGAAAAGGAAAACAGACAAAGTTATTTGCATAATAAAATCATTGGAAAATACCAGGACCTTTGCCAACAAAGAAATTAAGACCAAGACAGGTAAGCCTTTTACAAAAATGTATTCCTGCAATAAATTTGTTAGCCACTACTATATTTACATTCACGATAAAGAATTTGGTTTGTGTTATTTAAAAATATCAAGTTACATGCCCTTTGTATGCGAGTTTTATATGAATGGGCACAATTACCTAAAACAGCAATTTGATATTTATGAAGCTGACTATAAGATGAAGGATAATTCATTTGTACAAGTACCGGACACTGCCTTATTGAAAAGGTTGGTAGAGAAGTTTCAACCCAGCATTGCCCTGGGCAGGATATCTTACTGGATGAATTTGTTTTTTCGTTTTGATAAGGGAAACCGTTCAACCCGTTCAAAATTATTAACCCATCAATGGTATAAATCAACCTTACCTTATTTTTCCAAGGGTGGTTTTAACAACGTCAGGGTTAGCCTGTACTATTCATAAATATTGCAGAAGCTAATATTTATGAATACGTCAGGTTAATAAGGTTTATAATGCCTTGTGTTCGTATTTTCTACTAAGGTAGTTTTGTTGGTGATAAGGTATTCAATTTTTAACGCTAGTCATCCGGGATTAGCCATCCGATGAATTATGCCCGGACACAAAACTTTAGTCTAAGCAGGCAGAGCTTCTGTTTGAGAGCATTCATCGGATGACTTCAGATCGTCATCGAGTAACTTTCCCCTGAGCAGAGCGAGCCTTGTAAAAGCAACTTCGGCACAAAGGCTCGTAGCTATCGGTTTCGCCCAGCTCTACCAGCTTGTCGCCGCCGGCAATACGATGGGAATATTGCGCCAGGTTGCCGCAGCGGATGCAGATAGCGTGTACCTTGGTAACGTATTCGGCGGCGGCCATCAGTGCCGGAATGGGGCCAAAGGGCTTGCCCGAAAAGTCCATATCGAGGCCGGCAACGATAACGCGAATGCCGCTGTTGGCCAACTGATTGCAAACCGACGAAAGCTCGTTATCGAAAAACTGGGCTTCGTCGATACCTACCACATCCACGGCACCGGTCATAAGCAAGATTTGAGAGGAGGATTCAACGGGTGTGGAAGGAATAGCATTGGCATCGTGCGACACCACATCTTTGTCATCGTAACGCACATCCACGGCGGGCTTAAAAATCTCAACCTTTTGCCGTGCGATGCTGGCACGCTTCAGGCGGCGGATCAACTCTTCGGTCTTACCCGAAAACATCGAACCGCAAATCAGCTCAATCCATCCGCTGCGCTGCTTACGATCTGCTTTGGTTTCTAAAAACATATTTTTCCTTTAGCTTGCCACTGCCCTAAGAAAACGATCGCAAGCCACGAAAATAATCTTTCGGCAAAACCATCGTTCATAAGGCACGAAATATTAAAAATGGTTTGCAAAGATAAAATTGCCGGACAATTATTTTTTGTTTTTTTGTAAATTGATTTTGATTTAGTGCTTGTTATTTTAAAATTTGGTCGATTTATGGACATTAATCAGGACATCAGTATAATCTTGCAAAAACTCAACAGGCACTGGCAACAAGTGGCTGTGGATAATCATGGAGTTTCCCGAATTGATAAGGATGTTTTGCTTAACGAAGTACGCCATCTCTACGAGCGGCTGCTCGAACTTGACATCGACCAGCCACGCACTGCCATAACTGTTGAAACTATTAAACCTCCCGCTAGAGAATCATCTCAAAACATTGAAAAGTCTCGGGAAATCGAGCTTCGTGAAGTAGAGGAAAAGCCCGTAGCAAAAGAGAAACCTGTGGAGAATGAAAAGCCAATAGAAAAAGTAATGTCGGTGCATATAATAAAACCGGAAGAAGATAAAAAACTTAGCGAAAAAAAGGAAGTTGCAGTAGAGACTCCAGCCGAAAAACCAGGGATTGCCGAATCGAAAGCTGAAGCAAGGGTCATAGAGCCGGGAGTTGCCGAATCGAAGCCAAAGCCACAAAGACGGAATCCCATATCGAACGCTGATAAATTTGCCGCACACAAAACGCTGGCCGACCGCTTTGCCAGGGATGACGACAGAAGCTATGCTGCCAAATTAAAAAACCACAAGCCGGGCGACATCAAATCGGCCATCGGCATCAACGACCGCTTTTTGTTTATCAACGAAATATTTAAGGGCAACCACCAGCAGTACCAAGAGGCAATGACAAAGTTTAATACCTGCGACAACTACCACCAAGCATTGGAATATCTGGAACGAATAAAAACCAAAAATCAGATAGAAAATAATGAGGCCCTGACCGCCTTGCTCGACATTGTCAAACGCAAGTATCAATAAACAATATGGTTTTCCCCTTGTTTTACCATGAATAACCACGCCAAACAATTCCGTTCATACAGCGGTTTTGTATGCAACCATTTTACAAATCATAATCTATTATTCACTTATTAATTATAAATTTACTAAAACATGAGAAAACTTTCCACGCTGATTATAGTACTTGCTATGCTTTTTCAGTTCAATACCCATGCTTACGCATCCCAAAATCAAGTAATCACCACACCCTTGCAAGAGGAAATGCAGGCTGTTGACGGTGATGAAATGATCAGGATTAATATTACTCTTAAAGAGCAATTTGATACACAAAATCTAATACGTCAGGCTCGATCGCTCAAGGGTGAAGCCCGCCGTCATTATGTGGTTTCGGCACTCAAAGAATTTTCGGCCTTCTCGCAGGAGGGCGTGGTTGATGCCATAAACACACTACAACGTTCGGGCAGCATCCAAAAAGTAAAAACCTATTGGATTGCCAACGTCATTAACTGCTATGCCAACGCCGAGGCTATCAAGGCACTGGAAGGCAGAACAGACATTGCCGAAATTGATTACGATGAATATCGTGTACTAATCGATCCCCGCGAAAACCGCGATGCTGTGGCAGTAGAAGGCAATACCGATAACCGCGAAATTACCTGGAACGTACTAAAGATAAATGCTGACGATGTGTGGACACTGGGCTACAATGGCGAAGGTGTGATTGTAGCTGTAATCGACACGGGAGTAAATTACGACCACGTGGATATCGCCGACCATGTGTGGGAAAGTGCCGAATATCCCAACCACGGCTACGATTTTGTAAACAACGATAACGATCCCAAAGACGATCACGGCCACGGCACCCACTGCTCGGGTACAGTTGCCGGTGACGGCACAGCTGGTTCGCAAACGGGTGTGGCTCCCGAAGCCACTATTATGTGTTTGAAAGTACTGAACTCCGGTGGCGGGGGACAAGAAAGCGGCGTATGGGCTGCTGTGGAATTTGCTGTTGAGCAGGGTGCCCATGTAATGAGCCTTTCGTTGGGCTGGCCTCACTCTTCGGGACCTAACCGTACCGTATGGCGTCAGGCCTTCGATGCTTCGCTGGCAGCAGGCGTAGTGGCCAGTGTTGCTGCCGGTAATGAAGGCGACCAACAAGGCTCCTATCCTATCCCCGATAACGTTAGAACCCCTGGCGACTGCCCTCCACCGTGGCTGCACCCCGACCAAACCCTCGTTGGTGGTACCTCAGGCGTGATATGCGTGGGTTCAACTACAAGCAGCGATGCCGTTTCGAGCTTCTCGAGCCACGGCCCCCTGGATTGGTCTGGTGTGAATCAATACAACGATTATCCTTACAATCCTGAAATTGGTCTGATTCGCCCGGACATTGCAGCTCCCGGCTCCAACATCAAATCGCTGGCGCATTACAGCAACACCGGCTACGAAGATGGTTGGAGCGGCACCTCAATGGCTACCCCTGCCTACGCAGGAATGATTGCCTTGATGATGCAAAAAAATATGACCATGTCGCCTGAGCAAATCTCGCAGATATCCGAAGAGACGGCACACGTGCTCCAGGCCGGAAAAAATAACAATAGCGGTTCGGGCCGTGTTGATGCCCTGGCTGCCGTTGAGGCAACCTCGATGCCTGGCCCCAGCTATTATGCCCACACCATGAATGATGCCACCGGAAACAACAACGGTGAATTGGATCCGGGCGAAGCAATTTTGCTTTCGTTGTCAATGGCCAACTTTAGCGATGCGCCTGCCAACGGCGTTACCGTTGAGATTACTACCGAAAATACCTACATCACCTTTACTGACAATATTGAATACTTTGGCGATTTCAGCCTTGAGGATATTATCGAAATGGAAGATGCCTTTGCCTTTGAGGTGGCTGATGATATTCCAGGTGGCGAAAGCATCAAGTTTAATATCAATGCCTACAACAACGATGAAGCCTGGTCGAGTAGTTTTACAGCCACGGCAAACGGGGTTACACTAATGGCAGGCAGCCTCACGGTTGATGATGCCACAGGAAATGGTAATGGCAGCCTCGACCCCGGCGAAACAGCCAATATTTATATCAGCATAAGCAACGACGGCCAGATAGATGCCGCTGGTGCGATGGCTAACTTCACAAGTACTGATCCTTATGTAACCATCAACACCTCCAATTTTGATTTGGGCACGCTTGATGCCGGCGAAACGACACAAGCTATGTTCAGCATCAGCATTGACGAAGCAATACCTATTGGCGTTAGCGTTGAGATGATGCTTATGGTTGAATCGGGTGCCTACATGATCGAAAAAAGCTACTATCCAAAAGTTGGCCTTATTGTCGAAGATTTTGAAACCGGCGATTTCGGCCAGTACGAATGGGAGTTTGCCGGCGATGCTGATTGGACAATTATTAGCAGCGGAGCCTACGAAGGCACTTACGCCGCTAAATCAGGTACTATTGGCAACAACTCCGAAACAGAACTTAAACTCTCCCTGGAAGTTGCCGCCAACGACAGCATTTCTTTTTATGTAAAAGTATCCTCCGAATCGGGCTACGATTATCTGCAGTTTTATATCAACAACCAAATGCAGGAACAATGGGCCGGCGAAGTTGCCTGGACAAGGGTATCATTTCCGGTAGAAGCCGGTGAGCAAACCTTTAGATGGGTTTACGAAAAGGACTTATACGAAGTTGGTGGCCAGGATTGTGGCTGGATCGACTATATCGAACTTCCTGCAATGATGGATGCAACCATGAGTGTAAATGCCGGTATGGACGATGAGATATGCGAAGGCATGGACTACGAAACCAATGCTTACGGACAAAATTACGAGACCTTGTTGTGGGAAACCTCCGGTACAGGTTACTTTGATGACGCAACAGCCATGGTCGCAATGTATATGCCCGGCCAGGATGATTGGGATAATGGAATGGTAACGCTTAGCCTTACCGTTTACAGCGGCACCGATACTATGACCGATGAAATGGAGCTTAGCTTTATGCCTATGCCCGAAGATGCGGGTGCTGTTGCAGGTCTTGACCTGGTTTGTGCAGGATGGTCAGAAATTTATATGATCGATGAGCTGGAAGATACCGATTGGTACCACTGGGTATTGATGCCCGAAGAAGCCGGAATCATCGAAGGAATGGATGCCGAAGTTAACATCGCCTGGTCCGAAGATTTTACCGGCGAAGCTATTCTGAGCGTGCAGGGAATGAACGACTGTGGCGAAGGTGTTTTTGCTGATTTTCCTGTTATGGTAGATGCCTGTGTGGGTATTGATGAAACCTCAGCTACTGACTTGTTGATTTCGCCAAACCCGAGCAAGGGTATCTTTGCGATACAAACGGCCATAAGCCGGGGAAGCATTGAGATTATCGATCTTACGGGAAAAGTGGTTTTGCAGCAAAGGCTGGACGCACAGCAATCCACCATCGATGCTGCCGACCTTAACGAAGGCATGTATTTTATCAAAATTCAAAATGAAAACAGTGTTGCCGTTGAAAAATTAATCATTAGAAAATAAAAAATCTCATTAAATAAAGAAATAAAGCAAGGAGGGTTAATGCCCTCTTTGCTTGTTTTCGCTCGTTCTTGATTTTATCCACTATTTTTATCACAATCAAAACTTATTATGAAAAGATTCGTACTCGCTCTTACCGTACTGATATTATCTGCAAGCCTTGCCAGCGCAGATGTTATCGAAAAAACCTACCAGTTTTCCAAACCCGAAATTGTTCAGGTGGGCAATTATCAGCAAATCAGTTTTGCTAACGCCATGCTTACCGGCCTTAGCGGCCAACCTGCACTGCCTTACGTTTCGGTATCCTTGCTTCTGCCTCCCGGGCAAGCAGCCAGCGAAATACAACTTATTCCCGGCGAAGAAGTGGTGCTCGAAGGCAATTTTATACTTTATCCCATGCAACATGCCCAACCGCTCTCCAAGGGTGGCTCGGGAATTTTTGCCTTCGATGAAGCCGTTTACCAAAGCAATGCGCCTTACCCAGCCAGGCTTGATGGCGAACTGACTACCGGATTTATGAACGGCTATGCCCTGGCCATATCCTCGTTTACTCCGCTGCGTTACAATCCGGCCACAGGCCAGGTATCGTATTACAAAAGCGTAAGTGTTAAAATAATTACTACAAGCAATGAAAAATCGCTGGCCGCCCTGCAAAACCTCCGAACCTCGGAGGCCATCAGTTCGCGGCTTGCAAGCATTGCCCAAAATCCCGAAGCAGCATCACGTTATCCAAGCTCCTATAGCCGCAGCGATGACTACGAAATGTTGATAGTTTCGCCAGCAACCTTTGCCGAAGGATTTGAGCAACTGGTGGAATTCTACGCCCCCCGGGGCATCAGAGCGCACGTAGTTACTGCCACCGATATTTATGCCTCAATGCCAGGCAGCGACAACCAGGAAAAAATCCGTAACTACATTATCCAGGAATACCAGGATCACGGCATACAACACGTTACCCTGGGTGGCGATGTAGAGCATGTGCCTTATCGTGGGTTTTACTGCCATGTTCAATCTTCATCGGTGTATGAGGATGATGATATTCCTGCTGATCTTTATTTCGCTGCTTTGGACGGAACCTGGAACGACAACGGCAACAACCTCTGGGGCGAGATTGGCGAAGATGACCTGTTGCCTGAAATTGGCTTAGGCAGGTTTTCGGTTTCCAGCCAAACGGAGTTTGATGCCCTGATGAACAAAACTATCCAGTACCAGGCCAACCCGGTTTTGGGAGAACTGGATAACCCGCTGCTGGTTGGCGAATTTCTATATGGCGACCCGGAAACTTATGGCTCGGATTATCTGGAACTGCTCATCGGCTACCAAAACGAAAACGGCTACGAAACCACCGGAATTCCCTCCACCCAAAACATCGAGAAGCTATACGAGAGCGAAGGCTCATGGTCGCCATCTACACTGATGAACCAGATGAACCAGGGCACTTCCTTCATCCATCATGTGGGGCACGCCAACTCCAATTACACCATGAAATTTTACAACAGCGATATCACCAACAGCAACTTTGGGCCACTAGACGGAATTACTCATAACTACGCGCTGATATTTTCGCATGGCTGCATCTGCGGTGCCTTTGATGACAACGACTGTATTGCCGAAAAAATGATTGGCATCGAAAAGTTAGCCGTAGGCGTTTATATGAATTCGCGCTATGGCTGGTTTAACGAAGGCCAAACCGAAGGCCCTGCCGCTCACCTCAACCGAGAGCTGGTGGACGCATTTTATGATAAACACGAGCCTCATCTCGGTATGGCTTACACCATGGCCCGCATCGAAACGGCTCCCTGGGTAACCGCTCCCGGCCAGCACGAAGAAGGTGCCCTGCGCTGGAACTTCTACGATTGCAACCTGCTGGGCGATGCTGCCGTTCGGTTTTGGGCTGACGAACCCATGGATATTACTGCAAGCTACCAGGATGCTTTGCCCATTGGCGCGCCTTCCATTTCTATTTCCATTTCAGGAAATGGCAACACCGAAGGACTGTATTGTAATTTTATTAAGGATGGCATAAGCTATGGCATTGCACAAACCGATGGCACAGGCCAGGCCGAAATTGTATTTAGTGAAGCACTTACCGAATTGGGTGATGCCATGATTTATGTTTCGGGCTTCAACACCCAGCTGCATGAATATACCGTAACAGTAATTCCTGACAATGGAGCTTATGTGGTTTATGCTTCTTCCGAAATTAACGATGAAAACGGCAATAACAACGGCCAGGCCGATTACACCGAATCGATTATGCTTTCGACCACACTGCAAAATGTTGGCACTGTGCAGGCCGATGACGTAACAGCAACCTTATCCTCATCCGATACTTTTGTAACCATTACTGATAATACCGAAGATTATGGCGACATTGCCGGTGGTGCTTCGGCAAATATGGAAAATGCTTTTGCTTTTGATATAGCGGGTAATACGCCCGATCAACATGCGGTTTCTTTTATGGTTGAAGCTGCCGGACAAGATACCTGGTCATCCTCTTTTGCTGTTGTTGTTAATGCCCCCGATTTGGCCATGCTCAATTTCACCATCAACGATGCCACTGGAAACAACAATGGCCTGCTTGATCCGGGTGAGACCGCTGATTTATTAATTACCGGAATAAACAACGGGCACGCCACTGCTAACGGTGTAACCGGACTGCTAAGTTCAAGCGATCAGTACATCACCATCAATACCATTGCTGTTCAGGATTTGGGCGATTTAGCTGCCGGTGATGATGCCCAGGTTATTTTTTCTGTTACGGTTGACGACAATGTTGCTCCCGGACATACTTCAACATTAAGTTTTGATATGGAAGCCATGTATGGAATTACGGCATCCGATGAAATAATGATTGCCTTTCCCGACTACTGCGAGGCTACAACCAGCACCGAAGACGAATATATTGAAAACGTGGAATTTGGCAGCATCGACAATTCCAGTGGATGGCAGGGAGCCGTTGCTGATTATACCGATATGACCAACACAATGGAACCCGGCGGATCGCAGGAAATTATCGTTAGCAACGGAACCCCCTGGTCGAGCGATATGGTAACTGTTTGGATCGATTGGAATGCCAATAAAGAGTTGGGTGATGCAAGCAACGAGACCTATGTTTTAACTAATGTTGGTGGCAGCGGCGAAACCTTCGAAGGCACCATTAATGTTCCGGCTACTCAGCAGGCCGCGCAGTACCGCATGCGCGTAAGGATGACTTACAGCTCCGATCCCGAACCCTGCGATGAAGCATCGTATGGCGAAATAGAAGATTATACCCTCGTGGTTGCCGGTGGTGTACTTGCCGTAAATGTAACATGTACCCCGGATGAGATTTGCCTGGGCGAAGAATCGCAAATGATGGCTTCGGTAGGTGGTGGCTCCGGAACTTATACCTACCTCTGGGTACCTTCCACAGGATTAAACAATCCAAACATTGCCAACCCCATTGCTTCACCAACCGCAACTACCGTTTACACGGTTGAGGTAAACGATGGAACAACAACTATCAGCGAGGAGGCTACCATTACTGTGCATCCTGTGCCTGCTACTCCCTTTATCAACCTCGATGATGTAACACTGCATTCCGATGCTGCCGAAGGAAACCAGTGGTACGACAGCCAGGGACTCATCGCTGGAGCTACGGGTCAATCGTACACCTGCACCTGGGAAGACGTTTATCATGTAAATGTTACCAACGAATTTGGCTGCGAATCCGATCCATCCAACAGCATCCATGTGATAGTTACAGGCATTGATGAAATTACTGCTTTGAATAATCTCATTGTTTATCCAAATCCATTTAATGACCTGGTAAATATTGACTTTAAACTCGAAGAAGGAACCAACTTTAAACTTGCCATATTTAATGCGCTTGGACAAGAAGTGCAGCTTGTTTCTGAAAATCAACCGGCCACAGGCCAAATGCAAAGCTTTGAAATTTCGGCTGCCGGAATGGAAAAAGGCATCTATTTTTGCAAGCTCATTACTGGCGATGCAGTCATCATTACCAAAATGATACATACACGATAGTTTTAAAAATTCACCCGGCAAGGCTATTATTTTACGAAAATGCTTGCCGGGTGAATTTTAATTATTTTGTTAATAAACTGTTAAATAAAATAAATTTCACTTAGTGTCTGTTCAATAATTAACGATACATTTATGGTTGGATGCTATAGTTCCAATCCCCTCTAAATATATCTGGTTTTAACTTTATACTTTTTATTTCTTCGTCACTGATTTTCAATCCTTTTTCAT
>Ga0307929_1000139_pt1 | contig 72924 bp, 60 predicted proteins | sample AceLakmetage1330_FD_203160 | JGI IMG/M metagenome (GOLD analysis project Ga0307929, IMG submission 203160) | Saline water microbial communities from Ace Lake, Antarctica - #1330 | ecosystem: Environmental > Aquatic > Non-marine Saline and Alkaline > Saline | place: Antarctica: Ace Lake... | reverse complement strand
GGCCATGGGTCACCACTTCAATTTTCTCAATAGAAGGTGAGTTCAGGGGAAAAATTCTCTCCACGCCAATTCCACCGGAAATTTTTCTCACAGTGAAACGAGAACCAACCATTCCTTTGGTCTTTTTGATAACAACACCCTGGAATATCTGAATACGTTCTTTTTCACCCTCTTTTATTTTTGCATGAACCTTGATGGTATCCCCTGCTCTAAAATCAGGCATATCAAGACGCAACTGCTCCATTTCTAACCGTTGTAATACATCCATTTTTAAACTATCCTCCAAACGCGAGTTCTTTATTTTTTTTGTATGAAAGAGTAGGCGAGCCTAACATTCTTTCATGCTTCGTTGTGGGTAGGCCGGGGCCAGAATACGGTTTGCCCGTGGCAGTTATTAGAAAATAAAACTTCCAGGCAACCTCAGCAGAGCCTCCCCCCGATGGGTAATAGGAACCGGCCAATTGGGCCGTCTACGGTTCCGGGCCGGGCCCATTGCCCGTCGGGGGGGGGGCGGCATAATACCATTTTCAATATTCGTTGTGCCCGTTAGGACATGTGGGTCTATATGAAAATGCTGGTAAACCAGACGTTCATTTTCTATCTTTGTTGTGGACAAACCAGGTCAAAAAACAAGTCTGTCCATGGTAGTCATTCAGCTCCTACGAGCCGATACAATTTCTATTATGGCAGATCCGATCCAGAATAATGGACACAGCAGATCGCACCGAAAGGTGATTATAGCCATTGATCCCTTGGACAGGTTCCAATACAAAATCACAATTTTGCATAAATTCCGATGACATCCCCCAGGCAGTACCAAAGGTAATAACATGGGAGGCATCAGTTTCCAACTGCCGGGCCAGTGTTGCGGTGGTCACGGCATGGTCATGGGAAGCCGCGCTGGTGGCAATGGTTATTACCTTGGCCTGACGCTCATTTTCAATCTCTTTCACCGCATCTTCAAAGGTTGAAACCACTCGAATCAACTCCAGGGCCTGTTTCCGAAAGGGATTTAAAACGCCACCCACCCCATCTGTCCAGTGGGCAATCACTTCATGGGCCAGCACCTGCTGATCCATCAGCGGGGTCACCACATAAAAGCCTCTTACCCCAAAGGTAATGGCGGCCCTTGCAATATCATGCATATCAATGGTGGTCAGGGCCGATGCAATGGTATTTCCCTTTTTATTGGATACCGGGTAATGGATCAGCGCCAGATAAAGATTATTCTTTGACAAGTGCTTCAAGCTCCCTGCACCACATTTTTAGACACGCCTTTTCCTCTTTTGACAACTTCTCTTTGTGGAAAAGATCGGGCCTTTTTATAAATGTCCGCTTCAAAGAAGAGGACTGACGCCATTTTTCTATCTCTTTATGGTTGCCGGACAAGAGCACATCGGGCACCGTCATCCCTTCAAACTCAAAGGGCCGGGTGTAGTGGGCATATTCCAGGCGATGGTTCTCAAAGGAATCCATTTCAGCCGAAGATTCCCCCCCCAGCACCCCGGGGAGCAAGCGTGTCACCGCATCCACGATCACCATGGCGGCAAGTTCACCCCCTGTCATCACATAATCCCCTATGGAGACCTCTTCATCCACCAACTCGTGGTAAATACGCTCGTCTATACCCTCATACCTGCCACACACAAAAATAATATTTTCACCGGTGGTAGCAAACTCCCGGGCACGATTTTGATCAAAGGGCTTTCCCTGGGGGGACATCAAAAGCACCCGGGCATCCCCGGTTTTGCGTCTGGCGTCACCAATGGCCCGGGACAGAGGTTCGGGTGTCATGACCATCCCGCACCCCCCGCCATAGGGCCTGTCATCGACACTCTTATGACGATCCGAGGTAAAATTCCGGATATTAATGGCCTCCCCGAAAATCAATTTTCTTTCCATGGCCCGGCCAATGATACCGTGACTGAAAAAAGAGGTGACCAACTCCGGAAACAGGGTCAATACCGTAAATCCCATGCCCTTGCTTGTTTCAGGAATCTTTTTTTCCTTCTCTTCTGTATTGTCCAGGGCCATGTTCAAAGGCCCTCGGGCAGATCAATGGTCATGATCCGTTTTTCAACATCAACCGAAAGCACCACATGGGCAAGGGAGGGAACCAGCACTTCGCGTTTTCCCCCCGTCACCACAAACACATCATTACTGCCCGTGGGCATCACATGTTCAATGATCCCCAGAAGACCCTGATGAATATCGGTCACCGTCATACCAATGAGATCATTCCAATAATAGGTATCATCATCTAAATCCGGCAAATCTGCCCTTGGGATGAAAATATCCATACCCACAAGGGTTTGGGCCGCATTGACATCCACATCTGCCAGCAAAACCCGCACCCCTTTTTTATGGGAAGACGTTTTAACAATGGTGTACCATTTTCCCTGATCCACGGAAGAGCCCACAAAAAGCCTGGCCCCCTCATCAAATGTTTCGTTGGATCCTGCATGGGATTTTACCTTGATATATCCTTTTAAGCCATGAACACCGGTAACATGTCCCATGATCAGCAGATCCGACGTCTCCATTAATTACTCCACAATCTCCAGCACGGTACGTTTTTTTAATTTTGCCGAGGCCGCACTTAAAATGGTCCTCATGGCCCGGGCAGATCTGCCCTGTTTTCCAATCACCTTTCCCAAATCCTCTTTTGCCACCTTCAACTCCAGTACAGATGTTTTAGTCCCCTCTATCTCAGAAACTTCCACAGCCTCAGGATTATCAACCAGCGCCTTTGCAATGTATTCAATCAGATCCTTCATAAATCCATCTCCTTTATTGGGGTGTTGAGAATTTGGACGATTCACACAACTTATCAGGCAGGATTGGAACCAAAACCCTCTTTCTTCAAGAGGCTTTTTACTGTGGTTGTGGGCTGTGCGCCCTCTCCCATCCAGTATTTGATTCTATCTTCTTTCAAAGTAACCGCAGCAGGTTCCAGCATGGGATCATAGGTTCCCAGCATTTCAAGGAATCTACCGTCTCTGGGGAACTCTGAATCTGCTGCCACAATTCTGTAAAAGGGCTTCTTTTTTGCGCCGCCCCTTGCCAATCTAATCTTTACCGACATATCTTTCTTTTCTCCTTAAAACGGCAGCATGCCCTTTAATGATCGCATACCGCCTTTATTAAACTTCTTCACCATTTTCATTGTCTGGGTATAACTTTTAAGAAGCTTGTTCACATCCTGCACCGTGACCCCGCTTCCCTTTGCAATTCGTTTTTTTCTGCTGCTTTTGATGATACCATGATTTTTTCGTTCACCCGGGGTCATGGAGTTGATAATTGCCTCAATTCTCACAAACTCCCGCTCATCAATGTTCATATCCTTAAGCTGCTTATTGTTCACGCCCGGCAGCATTCCGATGAGATCCTTGATGGAGCCCATTTTCTTAACGGAAGCCATCTGATCCCGGAAATCTTCCAGGGTGAACTGATTTTTTCTCAATTTCTTTTCAAGGGCTTCAGCCCCCTTTATATCCACCGCTTCCTGGGCTTTTTCAATGAAGGAAAGCGTATCTCCCATGCCCAGAATCCGTGAAGCCATTCGTTCTGGATGAAAGGGCTCCAGATCCGTTGATTTTTCACCCACACCGATGAATTTCAACGGTTTACCTGTCACCGCCTTAATGGAAAGTGCCGCACCCCCCCTGGCATCCCCATCCATTTTGGACAAAACAATCCCATCCAGTCCCACTGTTTTATCAAAGGAACCGGCTATATTAACGGCATCCTGACCGGTCATGGCATCTGCCACCAAGAGGATTTCCGACGGATGAACTGCCTTTTTTATCTGTCCAAGTTCCGCCATGAGTGCCTCATCCACATGGAGCCGACCAGCGGTATCCAGGATAAGCACATCATACCCCTTTTCCCTGCCCATGACAACTGCCTGCTCGCAAATGGCAAGGGGCAGCATGTCCGTGGTTGAAGGGAACACGGGAAGATCCAACTGTTTACCAATTTTTTTCAATTGATCGATGGCAGCGGGTCTGTATACATCCACAGGTACAAGAAAAGGGTTTTTACCCTTTTTTCTAAGATAGAGCCCCAGCTTGCCTGCCGTGGTGGTTTTACCCGACCCCTGTAGTCCCACAAGCATAACGGCCGCAGGCGTACGACCTTCAAGATTGAGCCCTTTGTGTGAATCCCCCATCATCTGGGTAAACTCATCAAACACAATCTTAATTACCTGCTGGCCAGGACTGAGGCTGTCCATCACCTCTTGCCCTAAAGCCCTGTCTTTTATATCGGATATAACTTTTTTTGCAACCCTGTAATTAACATCTGCCTCAAGAAGCGCCATACGAACCTGCTTCAACCCCTCTTCAATATTCTTCTCTGTCAGGGTTCCACGGCCTTTGAGCTTCTTAAATGCCGAACTCAACTTGTCACTTAGGTTATCAAACATGTATTAAGGTCACACCTCAAGCATTGATTAAAAATTCTTGAATTTAGTATGAATCCCGTGATAAGTCAAGGGAAAATAAGCAAACACAGCAACTCCAAATCCAGTGACTGGCCATAATTTACCCAGGCAGCCCAAATTTAGAATTGCAGTAAATTAATAAGTATTCGGGTTGGTAATATAAATGTTTGGTCAGTGCCCCATATTCGCGTATTTGGGACTGCGTAGCATACTAATGTCAGGTGAGCAGGCCACACTTAGATGAATATGGGGTGCTGGCCGAATATTTACGTAAATTAATTAGGGATAACACAATACATTATGGAAGATATCAAAAATTACAGTCGCAAAGCCCTGGAAAAATGGTTTGAAGACCAGAACATGAGATCCTTTCGGGCGGGTCAGATTTTTAAATGGATTTACCTGCGCCAGGCAGATTCCTTTGAAGAGATGACCGACCTTGGTAAAGAATTGAGACAAACCCTTGCCACCCATTTTTCCATCCCTCGATTGGATCTTGAGCGATCCGAAGTTTCAAAAGACGGCACAGAAAAATTGCTGTACCGTTTGGCAGATGGAGCGTACATTGAATCGGTACTCATTCCCCAAAAGGATCATTACACCCTGTGCATCTCATCCCAAGTGGGGTGCCGCCAGGCATGCAAATTCTGCCTCACGGCCAAAGGCGGGTTCCAGCGCAATCTTACCTGTGCTGAGATTGTCTCCCAGGTAAGGGATGCCAGACAGCACCTGGCATTGAAAAATGAAACCGCCCCCCTGTCTAACATTGTCTTCATGGGTATGGGGGAACCCCTGGACAACTATGATGCCGTCATTAATGCCCTTTCCATTATCACGGACAGTGATTACGGATTGAAATTTTCCCCCCGGCGGGTGACGGTGTCCACCTGTGGTCTGGTGCCGGAAATGCTTCGTCTGGGGCTTGACACCGAGGCCAACCTGGCCATATCCCTCAATGCCACCGAAGACGACACCCGGACATCTCTCATGCCTGTGAACCGTCGATACCCCATGGCAGACCTGCTGGATGCCTGCCATCATTACCACATGAAACCCCGGAATAAAATCACGTTTGAATATATTCTCATCAAAGGCGTCAATGACACCGATGCAGATGCCCATCGTCTGGTGCGACTCTTGGCCCCCATCAAGGCCAAGGTGAATCTGATCCCCTTTAATCCCCATGAGAAAAGCGAATTTCAGCGCCCCTCCCCCGGGGAGGTCAGCCGCTTCATGCAAATTCTTCTGGATCGGAAGATCACCGCCATTGTTCGGAAAAGCAAAGGAGATGACATCTCCGCCGCCTGTGGCCAGCTAAAAGCAAAAATGGGAAAAACGGATTGATTTTCCCTGTCCTGGACACAGCTATCCCCGGTCAAATTCAGGATAATTATCTATAATTATTGGCATCTTTCAAAAGTAATTTACACTTTCTTAGATAATTCCCCATTTGTAGGGGCTTTTCCCAAAAGAGTGTAAAGCACTTTTGGGGTCATATGAAGGATGCCTAATTATTAGATTTAACCTTTTTAACTTCACTAAGGTACCTTTATAAATATCAAATAGTTAAATGGTGACCGAAAATTGCTACCGGGTAAATCCAGAAAAACAACCCCCTGCCCGCCAACCCAATGCCTGGAGATAGACTCTTTCCGGGTTCAATGATGAAGTTAGGGGTTGGTCATAGGATGGGCCACTACACAGGAACCGAATATGTATTATCGTCAATTAGGTATAATTACTGACTTTATTTTTAGGTTGAAAAAAATTGCTTCAAAGTGGCTCATGTTATGACCAACCCCTGAAATTAAAGATAGGAAACAATATTCTTGAGATCAACAGGCTTTAACACGGGCACGGTGACTATCTCCTCTTTTTTCTGGAACTGCACCAGCACCTGGGTGGGCAAGACAGGGTCAGCCTTAGTGTACCCGGCACAAATGGAAGCGGCCAGGCGCACTATCTCTTCACTGCCCCCACCGGGAATGATGGTCAGGGGACCTGCCAACCTGGCATGACGCAATTTAATATCTTTTGAAGGATCATACAACTTGGAAATTTCTTGATTTTCAGCCTGGGTTCTGCCCACAACAATACGGGTATCCGGGGTCAGGCGCAAATGACGGCCATGGCTCAGCAGATAAAGATCCCGGGTATCATAATTTTTCTGCACAACCATCAAATCCCGGAGTTTTTTGGAGAATCCTTTATCTGTCAAAAGACACCCCCCTCCCGGGGCGGGGTATTGGGTCACCCCCATCTCCTTTGCCAGGGTAATTTGAGCCTTTCTGGATCGACCGGAAATATTCAATAATTTTTCCCGATCCACCAGTCCCTCTTGTTCCATGGGGGTTTCCGGAAAAAGTCGGGCACTTAAGGGGCGAAGGATATGCCCTTTAAACCCGGAATTATTTGCCACATAATTCATGGAATTTTTAGTCTGTGACATGGGACGCTGCCCTGCCACCTCTCCGCTGAACAAAAAATCAAAACCTTCCCTCTCCATGATAGCACCGGCCTGGGCGAACATCAGCGTATGACAATCCATGCAGGGATTCATGTTTTTACCATAGCCTGCCGGTGGATTTTTCAACATTTCCATGTATATATCCGTGATCTCTTCAACCCGGATGGGAATATTGTTCTGTTTTGATGCCAATATGGCTGACGTCGGGGAAAAAAAAGGGGTTTTAAACGTTATCCATGTCACATCTATGCCTTGATTTTTCAGGATCAGGGCTGCAAGGATGCTGTCAAGCCCACCGCTTGACAACCCCAATGCACGAACACACTTATTTACCATAATTTACAACTCATTCACTCATTTTTGAAGACTCTGAAACACAACATGAACCATTATTTTTTATCTTCCCAAAAGGCATTACCTTCATCTTCCAGGATGTCAAAATCATCATCATCATCATCATCCGCCTTGTCCTTGAAAAAGAGCGTCTCAAGATCCATGTCCCCATCATCACTGGAATTTTCACCTTCTTTGATGGGTGATGGAGAATCCAGAAGATCGTTAAGCTCCAGAACAGCTGCGGAATCATCATCTGCAAGAGCTTCTTTTTTATCATTTTTTTTAATGCGAGTTGCCGGTTGGACAAGAATTCTGTGCGTTAGTTTCTTTTTTGTGTCCCCGGAGGAGCCAGGTGGTGGTGTTGGTATTTGTGTTTCAGGGGAACCCATCGGTGGTGCCTGGGTCATGGAGCGATCAACCAGGGGGTCTTCACCTGATATAAGATTTCCGTTCCGATCAACGGTGATGCTCACATCCATGGAACAATGGAGATTTATCTTAAAAGCCACGTTGTTTTCATGGAAAATAAGTTCCCCCCCCTTTGATTCGATGGCGCATTGTTTCATTTTCTTTGTCACCACCTCCCGGATGGCATTCCAGTCAAGGTGATCCTTGACCGCATTGAAAAATGCCTTTTCTCCAGACTGCATCGCCTTTTGATCCGTAATTTTCATACAGCACCTCATTTTATCAACAACATTAATCCAACATTCTCCCACGGAAAAATCACTTACCTTATGTTGAGGGTGGAACAAAATCCAAATATAGATCCACCCGGAGCGGTTTTATATTAAAACCGAGTCATCAAGGAATAGTTAGGTCTACAATTTTTGTGACCTTTTGTCCAGTGTATTATGGCATAAAAAAAGCCCGATCGCTTCCAGGGGCTGGAACCAATCGGGCAAGATGTGTAAAAACAATAACTGCTATTTAGAACCAAAGGATGCTTCTGGCATCTCTTCAACGGCTGTTTCTGCCTCCACAATGGCATCCATTTTGGCCAAGGCCGAAGGCAACAGGGTATTAATGAAAAAGGCCGCTGTCTTAATTTGCCCGGCATAATAGGCGACATCTTTATTTTTACCGGCTTTGGCAGCAACAACTTCAGCGTCAAGACTCCCTGCTTTTTTTGAAAGTTTGGGAGCTGCCACCGAAGCCCGCCACAACAGCATCCATGCCATGGTGATATCACCGGTGGCCTCAAGAAAGGGATGGGCAAAGGAATAGGCATTGAGAACCTCACTTGACCGAGCTCTTTTGCCGATAATCTCCGCTGTTATTTTAAATTTTTCCATGGCATTTTCCATCTTCAGGGCCAGGGCTTCAACCCCTTCAACTTCTTTTGCCCCTTTCACCGTTTCTGCCATCATCTCAAGGAAATACCCAAAGGCTTTTCCTTTTTTCATGGACAGTTTCCGCCCCAGAAGATCCATGGCCTGGATGCCGTTGGTTCCTTCATAGATCATAAAAATTCTGGAATCGCGCATGAGCTGTTCCACGGGAAGCTCTTTGATGTACCCATATCCGCCAAACACCTGAACCCCATGGCTGCACACCTCCAGGGACTTGTCTGTGACATAGCCTTTAACAATGGGGGTCAAGACTTCAATGAGATCACTATATTTCTCACGGTCTTCATCCGAAGTGGCGGTGGCTTTAAGATCGGCACACTTGGCATTGAGGTAAAGCAGACTTCTCATACCCTCCACCAGGGATTTCATGTTCAACAATTGACGCCGTACGTCCGGGTGCTGGATAATGGGCACATCTTTTGCCCCGGGTTCCCGACCGGTAACCATATGTCTTCCCTGGATTCTGGTACGGGCATAATCCAGTGAATACATATAGGAGGCCGTGGCCACACCAAAAGCCTGGAGACCCACAAAGGCTCGGGCTTCGTTCATCATCCGGAACATTTCTGGCATTCCTTTGTTGACCTCCCCCAAAAGGGTTCCAATACTTTCTCCCTTTTCTCCCAAGCTAAGGGTACAGGTGGCATTCCCGTGGATGCCCATTTTTTCCTCAATGCCGGTGCAGACCACATTATTAAAATCCCCAAGACTGCCATCATCATTGACAAAATATTTGGGAACCAGGAACAGAGAAATTCCCTTGGTGCCCTTTGGTGCCCCTTCGATTCTGGCCAACACCGGATGAATTATATTGTCAACCAGATCATGCTCTCCTGCGGAGATAAATATTTTGGTGCCTTTGATGCTATAGGTGCCATCGTCATTGAGAGTGGCCGTTGATGTCAAGGCTCCCACATCGGAACCGGCTTCAGGTTCGGTTAGCAGCATGGTGCCGCCCCATTCACCGGAGAACATTTTTTCCATGTAAAGGGCTTTTTGTTCATCGGTGCCAAACTCTTCCACCAGCTTTGCCGCACCGTGGGTCATGCCGCTATAAAGCATGAAGGAGGGGTTTGCCCCCACCAGATATTCATTGGCTGCCAATCCCACAAGCTTAGGCATTCCCTGCCCACCGACTTCAGGATCATCACACATGGCCAGCCATTCGCCTTCACAATAGAGCTTCCAGGGCCGTTTAAAGCACTCTGGAACGGTTACCTTTCCGTTTTCCAGCACACATCCTTCTTCATCCCCAGTTTTTTGTGTGGGTAAAATTTCCTTTATCGCAAGATTTCTTGCCTCGGACACAATGAGATCCACGGTCTTCTTATTAAATTCCGCAAACAACTCATCCTCAACCAACCCAAGCTGTTCATGGAGTACAAAATCAATGTCTCTACGGTCTGAAATCAACTGCGCCATAAGTTCATCTCCCTTTTTTACATTTTATCGTTTATTTTTTTCACTCCTGATAGTAATGTCCTAAGCCAACAAAAGAGGAATGTCAACATATGGTTCATTCATTTTTTTATGGACTCTAAGACTATGATGTGATAGCCAAATATTAGGATCCAACATCAATTTTTGAATAGGAAATGCGCATGAAGATTAAATGCTGGGGATCCAGAGGATCCATCGCCGTTGCCGGCAGCGAATACAGTAAATTCGGAGGTGAAACCACCTGCATTCAGGTCATTGCCAAATCGGGAGAAAATGTAATCATTGATGCGGGCACCGGTATACGAAAACTGGGAATTGATCTGGATGCAAAGGCCCAACGGAAAATTTATATTCTTCTGACCCATGCCCACTGGGATCATATTTCCGGTTTTACCTTTTTTAAACCTCTCCAAGACCCCAACGTCACCCTGTTGGTTCAAAACAGCTCATTTTCCGATACCACCGTTGAAGAAATATTCAAAAGCCTCATCCAACCCCCCTTTTTTCCCATCACCATGAAGGATCTTGAGGCCAATATTCAGTACAAAAGCGACATGAAAGACCATTTTAACATTGGATCTCTTGCCATTTCCACCATTTCCTTGAACCATCCCGGGGGCGGACTGGGATATAAATTCACGGAAGAGGGAAAGTCCTTTGTTTTTCTCACAGACAACGAATTGGGGCACCACCACCCGGGAGGCCTGGAGAATCAGGCCTATGAACATTTCTGTAGAGATGCCGACCTTGTCTTCCATGATGCAGAGTTCACCCCCGAAGAGTACCCGACAAAAATGGGCTGGGGCCATTCTGCCTATACGGATGTAATTAATCTTGCCATAAAGGCCCGGGTGAAAAAACTGGGATTATTTCATCTTAATCAGGAGCGAACAGACACCCAGATGGATAAAATCATCGACCATTGTCACCAGATCATACAAAATAAGGGGGAGAGCATGGCATGCCTGGGTGTTGCCTGCAATATGGAGTTTATCCTTTAATTTTTTCGAGCTGTGCGGGTAGATCATCGCCGAGCCTATTTGGATCATAATCTCAGTCTTATTTACAAGGTATAAGTACCCACACATATGTTTTCCGGTATTTCACAGCCATATATCATTGATATTTATGGATTTTATTTTGGAGAATATATGCCCGGGTACTTAGATACAGCTTGAAGGCTCAAACAGCTCTAATTTATTATATTTTTATTGTTAATGCGCTGCAAATAATTGCTTATCGAACCGCGGGCATTGAGTCATCCAGCAGGAGAAAATGGGTGGTCATTAATTCAGGTTCAATATCTGTCTCCATTACACCACCAAATTCATCTTCAAGTTCGTCAAATAAATCTGTTACAACGCCTTCGAGACTTTCACTCAATTTTTTTCTTCCCGAAACCTGTTCCAGCCACAGAACAAAATCTGCTCTTTTATCGGGTGTAATCCGTCCTTTTTCTTCGTCTTCTCCCTCCCTTGAAAACAGTGCCTGAAAAAAAGGCTGGAACCGGGACAAAGGGATGGACGTAACAGTCACATTCATCTCCAAGCAAACCCGGGACCACAGGGTCAGTAAAAGCGATTTCCAAGTAAGTAAACTTGGGATGTCAGCGGATATTTTCGGGTCAATGGTACCCAATAGATCGTCTATTCCCTGGATAAGGGACAGACGTTGTGCGCTTTCCATAAGGTCATTAAGGCTGGCAAAGGGCCGATACAACACCCCTGTAATATAATTATCAAAATATAATGGCCTTGCAAGGAGAAGTCCCCCCACCACCCCCAGCCAGGTTTCCCCGAGAAAGGATAAGGAAAGGCTCTGGGACGCCATCCAACTGTCTTCAACCCACTGTCCTGTAGCTGTTTTAAGCCGAATACCGGCACCCGAGGCCATTTGAAACACAGTTTCAAGGGAATAGGTCATGATGATGGCCATGCCATGGGAAGGAAGACATGGCTCTGATTGTCCATGGATTATTTCCAACCCCAGGGAGAGATACCCACAGGTTTTTTTAACAACACTATCCATATCCTTGCGGGATTTAATGGTAATTTTATCCGCAGAAATCACACGATTTACCAGGGAGGCAAATTCGGCCTGGAGATTCATCAGAGCCGTTTCTTCCACTACCCCGTTGAGGGCCTTGGCAAAAAGACTCGCATGGGGCATCAGACTATCTGCAAACAGGGGAAAAACAGGCAGATCCGTTCCCAGCCAGGGTAATGAGAGCCAGGAGGAGGCCCGGGGGGTGATATCCTTCAATGCCAAGGGTTGATATACACCCGAGGCTTGGTAATGGGGTAAAAATCCCTTTTCTGCCAGTCGGACATTTCTCAGCCGATATTGCTCTTCCTCTGTTTCCGAGGGGATAACAGTAGAACTCTCCATGAGCACGGCCTGGCAGATGGAAAGATCCATCTGGGCAAGGGAGTTGAGCATCCCGGTGATCAGGGACTCTGAGCGCTCCCGATTTTTTTCAAGCTCGCCTGCGGGATCTGCGTCATATTCATCCCCCAGTGCCAAAAACCCCACGTCATTGACCATCTCCTTTAGCTGTGGAGAAATTTCAGGAAATCTGAAATAAAATTGATAATCCAATGTGGTAAAGTCATCCCCAAAATCCGAGGGATCTTCATCATGTTCAAGAATCCGAACCTCCATACTCTTAAAAAAATAGTATTCCAAAAAATCAGGTTTTTCTTTTATGATCCATCGAAGAAGCCGCTGGGGATCTGCCTTGAAAAGCATTTCCAGGGTCTGGGTCATGCTGGGAAGATCCAGCCGATCGCCCTGCCACACATCCATATCCAGAAAATACTCCCATTGCTGGGACGATGCCAGGGAAAGTACCGGAAGAAAATCGTCCACACCAATGTGGTGCATGAGATAATAAAGATCCTGATCGGGAAAAGATTGAATCAGAGTGGCCGGTTGATCTGCATATAGGATGGCCTCAAGGGCCTGTTGGGAGTCCTTGGCAAGAATTTGTGACCGTGTTTTTAAAAGTGCTTTTTCTTTTCTGATGGCATTGGCCACCTGATAATCCGTAATTTGCATACTTATTTCCTATATAACATGCATGGCAGTAACCACCTGCCACAACAAAAAATGAAAATGGTAAGTACCTACACATATATTTTTCGGTATTCAACAGACATATAGCACTGATATTTATGGCTTTTATTTTGAGGAATATATGCTTGGGTACTTACTATGCCGCCCCGGCAACTGCCCTGACCGGAACGGGAACGTCGGGGGGTATTTTTGCCCTTCCAGGCTAAACCACTATTGCCGCGGGCACCGTCCTCAAACAGAGTCTGTGCTTCTTAACGCCTGGAAGGGCAAAAATACTCCCCCTTTGGTTCCCAATGTTCCGGTCAGGCCAGCTACCGGGGGCTCTGCTGTCGGCATTCCGGTGCCACATTTTCATATAAAAACTGCCACGGACAGACCTGATTATTATTCAAGTTTGCCACTACAAAGATTAAAAATCGTATTATACCGCCTCCGAGGCTCTGCTGTCGATACTGCCGAAGTAAGCTAAAAAAGATAGAACATAGTTCGGTAGTGTCAATGTTTTACCCCATTCCAGGGCGCACATTTTACCAGGAGTAACATGCCAGGCAGGGCTACCAGCGTGCAGGCAATAAAAAAACTTTCCCATCCAAGATGCTTGGCAAAAAATCCCGTGGGGGCCGCAGCCAAGACCCTGGGGACTCCCATGAGGCTGGAGAGCAGTGCATATTGGGTGGCGGTGAAGCGCTTGTCGGTCAAAGCTGCCATAAATGCCACATAGGCGGCGGTTCCCATACCGGATGATAAATTTTCAAAGGCAATGACCCCGGATAACAATCCAATACTGTGTCCCACCACGGCAAGCCAGGCAAAGCCTGCGGTGGACAGGGCCTGGAGAAAACCAAATATCCACAGGCTCCTGTTAATGCCTATTTTCAACATCAAAAACCCACCTGTAAAGGTGCCCACCAGGGTGGCCCAGAAGCCAAATATTTTCACCACTGCCCCCACCTCGGTCATGGAAAACCCCACATCCAGATAAAAGGGGGTGGTCATGGCCGAAGCCATGGTGTCCCCGATTTTATAGAGCATTATAAACAAAAGAATTAACAACGCCCCCTCCCGGGAAAAGTACTCCCGCAGGGGATCAATAACAGCCTGGGCCAAGGTGGCAGGCTGTCCAGGGGTTTGTTCCGGCTCCGGTGTCATCACCGTTGCCACCATGCCGGGAATAAGCGATGCTGCCATAATCAGATAGACCAGGGAAAAGGAGATGTGATCGGCAAGGATAAGCCCTCCCCCCGAGGCCAGCAACATGCCCGCCCGGTAGCCGTAAATGTACAAAGAAGACCCCAATCCCAGCTCTTCGTCGGTGAGATCTTCCCGGCGGTAGGCATCCACCACAATATCCTGGGAGGCACTGCAAAAGGTGACCAAAAATGCGGCAAAGGCAACCATCCAGGGGGATTTTGCCGGATTCATGAAGCCCAGAAATGCAACGGACAAAACCAGGGCCACCTGGGCCATCAGGAGCCACCCCTTTCTTCTGCCCAGAAACGGCAGGGTGAACCGATCAAACAGGGGAGCCCAGAGAAATTTCAAGGTATAGGGCAGCCCCACAAGGGAAAAGATCCCAATGACAGTTAAGTCGACCCCCTCTTTTTTCATCCAGGCCTGGAGTACGGAAATGGTTAACAGCAGGGGAACCCCGCAGGAGAACCCCATGACCAGGGCCACCATCATTTTTCTGCTGATAATTTGTTGCATCATGGAACGGCCGGAAGTTTGAGCTTCATCTGATACCATATTTTTTTCAGGCTCCTTTGAATTTCAGGGGTTGGTCAGTCATAAACTCTCAGCATTTTTTGTTTTTAATTTAGATAACTATTTGAAATGATTAAATATGAGTCTTACAGAATTGTTTGTCCGGGCATAATAATTTGGGGTTGATCATAACATGGGACACTTTGAAGCAATTTTTTTAACCTAAAAATAAAGTCAGTAATTACAGACAATTGACAATAACATATATTCGGTTCCTGTGTAGTGGCCCATCCTATGACCAACCCCAATAATTTCAAGAGATTAAAAATTTGGCATCATTCATATCACATCAAAAGTACTTTACACTCTTTAAGGACGAGCAGCGCAAAATGGGCATTTACTTCATGAAAGTGTAAAGCAGGAATGAAGGATGCCAAAAATTTCATCACTCTAAAGTTTGGATTTACAGGCATCAATATAATGCTGCATATCCCCATGGGTCTCAAATTTTTCAAGAAAGGCCAGAGCATCACTGAAGCGACCAAGGTTCATGAGGCTCACAGCCATGCAGATGTTTAAGGATTTATCATTCCCAAAGTGGATCAGTGCTTTTTCCATCAACGCCACAGCCCTGTCAAAGTGCCGATGTTTCTGATGGAGCATGCCAAGCCCCAGATATGCCCTGGTATCTGGTGCATAGGAAAGGGCACGATCATAGAGCAGAACCGCTGTCTTTAATGGATTTTTTATCCGGGGATGATTGCTGTAGTCTCCATGACTGAAGGTCATGGCCAATCTGGAAAGAAAATCGGCATGAAAGGGATAAAGATCCCTGTTGTCAATTAATTCTGTATCAAGGGCATATTGCTGTATCCGGGAAAAAAAGGTGTTGCGGATTTTTTTACCAAAATTAGTCACCTGCTCAAGATCCAAATCCGGATCCAGCTGGAACCAGGGGATGTCCTCAATCTTCTGGTGCCAGACATCGGGGGAAATTTCTTCCCGGGACAAAAGGTCGTTGTATAGCTGGGTTCCGGGAAAGAGAACCAAAAGATAGGAAATCAGGCTCAAGGGTTTTATTTGCTCAATGAGATTAACGGTTTCCTGAATGGTACCGGCCGTTTCCCCGGGGGATCCATATATGATGTAAGCCCGGGGCAGAATACCAAAAGTCCGCGTCATTTCAAAGGCGTTTACAATACGCTGTGTTTTAAAGGGTTTCCCAAGGGTTTTTCGAATGGTTTCAGATCCGCTCTCCACTCCGAAACTGATTTGAATGCACCCGGCCCTTCGCATGTTAAAAAGGATTTCTTCATCCAGAAAATCCACCCGGGAGATGGCCACCCAGGTGCATGCCAGATTGCGTTGAATAATGTCAAGACACACATCAAGCACCCGGGCCTTATCCATGGTAAAGGTATCGTCGGAGATAAAAAAATGGGTGATTCCCCGCTGGACGAGCAATGCCATCTCATCCACAAACCAGGTAGCGGAATGAAATCTCACCCGGGATTTGCCCCAGAATTGAGGGGAGCCGCAGAATCGACACCTGCCAGGACAGCCCCGGGAAAGGCTGATGTGCTGATAATCAAAATAAGTGGCTGGATGGACAAGACAATCCAGATCCTCAAGAAGGGGTGGCTCTCCAGTATCTATGAGCTTTTGCCCATGGCGGAAGACAAGTCCCTTAATATCATGGGGAAGGCCTGGAGCGTTGGATATCATGTGATCCACCAGCTGGCTGAAACTGTTCTCCCCCTCCCCCTTTACAATATAATCAAGAGCCGGGCACACAGAAAATAGATGGCTGGCAAGAAAGGTGGCACCCGGGCCGCCAAACACCACCGTGACATCAGGGTTTAACGCCTTTGCCAGGGCCGCCCCGTCCATGGCGCAGTGCCTGCTGGCATTAAGCAGGGAAAAACCCACAATATCAGGGTGATGCTGTTTCAAAAGCTGTTCCAGATGGGGCAAAGGTGCCTGGACAGCGGCAAGATTTACCAGGGTAACGTCAATCCCCTTGTCCTTTAAGAGTGCCCCCAGATAGTAAAGTCCCATGGGAACTGCCTGGGCATCGGCATCGGTGATGCGCTGATCCAGACAAACGGGATTGACCAGAAAGATATGCAATGGTTTTATTCCTTTTCAGGGAAATATTCGGCCAGCACCCCATATTCACCTATTTGGGCCTGCTCACATAGCATTAGTATGCTACGCAGGCCCAAATAGGTGAATAAGTACCCATGCATATGTTTTTCGGTATTCCACAGAGATCTACCGTTGATATTTATGGATTTTATTTTTAGGAATATATACTCGGGTACTTATGTGGCTCGCCAAACATTTACATTACGGAGTTGATCATAAAATTGGCCTGGTTCAAATTGGGGTAACAGCTTCTAATACCTTTCTGTAGCGCTTGCTGGATCTAACATCAAAGCTTGATTGAAAGAACTGGCAAAAGTGTTACCCGGATATATGCTCTTTTGAACCAGGCCAAAAAATCTGGCAAAAAACAACATTGGCTTGATCACAACACCTCAATGAACCGCCACGATGATTTCTTCAAGCTTTCGTTTGGGCACATGGTGTACAGATTCCCCGTCCCGCCAATACTTTATATTGCCACCCTCACCCACCTGTTCCAGAACCACCTGTTCCACGGGTTTTCCCAGGGCAATCACCAGCAGCACCTCATGGTGGGGTGCAATTGATAAGTATTGTCGCAGTTTTTTATGATTAATGGCGGCAAAAATGCACCCTCCCAAGCCCTGTTCCCTGGCTCCCAGCAGGATGGTTTGAGCTGCAATGCCATGGTCACACAAAAAATTATCCGTGATGCTTTTATCTCCCATGATCACAATATAGGCGGTGGGCCGTTCCCCGGGTTCTGGTCCTTTCCATTTAGGAAGATAGGCGGCCCAGGCCAGACAGGAAAAAATCTCCTGGTTTTTTTCTTCACCTGTGGAAAGAATGTATTTCAACGGCTGGAGGTTTCCTGCCGAGGCTGTATTTCTTGCCAGATTAACAAGGGCCTTTACTGTATCTGCTTTCACCTGCATGGATTCATCAAAACGCCTGTAACTTCGATTTCCCATGACCAATTCATAAATTGTTTTTTTTTCCATTGTTACACCCTGTAGCTTTTAAGATTTGCAGGTAAATGTCTCCAGGCGTGGCATGTTGATATCCAGCCAATCCAAAATTTTATCAAATTCCTGGGCCACCTCCTGCAATGCTTTTCCCCGGTGACTCACCCGGCTTTTTTCTGCCATGGGCACCTGGGCAAAACTTTTCCCAAATGCCGAAAAAAAGAAAAGTGGATCATATCCAAAACCATTCTCCCCCTGGGGAGATTCAAGGAGTTCTCCCTCGCATCTGCCTTCGTAGGTCAGGGCTGCCCCTGTTGGAATGGCAATGGAAATCACACATTCAAAGGCAGCACTTCTATCCTCTTTTCCCTTCATTTCCCGGAGAAGTTTTTCACAATTTTCAGCATCGGTGGCCGTCTCTCCTGCATACCGGGCGGATCGCACCCCGGGCTGCCCCCCAAGGGCTGTCACCACCAAACCGGAATCATCGGACATGGCCGGGTGACCCAATACCCTGGCTGCAAAGGCTGCTTTTTTATAGGCATTGTCATCAAAGGTTTCTCCGTCTTCTTCCACCTCTGGAATGGGGCCAAAATCATCCAGGTTTTTAATTTCAATGGGAAAAGATTTTAACAATTCCCGAATTTCCCTGGTTTTACCTTTATTTCTTGTTGCAAGCACAATAATATTCATCAAATAACCTCATTATTTAAAATAATATAACTGCCACAGGCAGACCGTATTCTGGCCTCGGCCTACCCACAACGAAGCATGAAAAAATGTTAGATATATCTACGCTTTCATATAACACCCATGCCCTATCGGGCACAACGAATATAGAAAATGGCTGTATGCCGCATATTTAGGCATCTACGCTTAGGGACAAGTTTTTAAATCTGTCTCCATCTCTGCAAAACCTGTCCCAGCCTCCGAAATGAAAAAGTTATTTCGGGCTCATTCCGAACTTGGAAAAGCCAGAACCAAAAACTTTTTTTATTCTCTTGTCAAAATAACACTAAAATAAGAACTAAGAACTTAGCGCCCTTTGGGCGGGCTTTTTACAACCCGTTGATTTAACACTTCATAAAATGGAAATTCCTATACTATAAATTTAAAAGGAACACCCAATGCGAACATCTCCAAAATATACGCCACGCTTGAGCATTTGTAAAGTTCTGCTTCATGTTGAATTTCAAAGAAGAAAGCCTGTCAATGGGCATGCCACCTGACACCTAAAATTGCATTCATGGTTTTAAGCCCTGTCTCCACAATGAAAAAGTTATTTCAAACTCTTCCTAAGTTTGGAATCATATCAATATCCAGCCTAATAAGGCTTACAAATTTCATGCTCCATATTTATTCCTTGATAAAAATCACAGCAACGATTAGATTTATAACATGACATGCCAAAATCTGGATTGATGATAAATACTCATTTTGCATTTAATATAGTTGGGAAGGGAGTCATAAAAGTCAACTTCAAAAACCTGTCATCAAAGAAATATCATCCAGACGAATGTCATTTTTAAGTAAATCGTACCTATTCAGAATAGATAGGGGTTTGCATCATTTTGATAAAAAAACAACAATTTGAGGAGTGTACCATGAAAAAAATGCGATTAACTGTTTTGCTGATTCTTTCTCTTTTTATCGTATCCTGCGCGGGAACCACAAACCAGGAGAGTAAAACCAAAGAAGGGGTTCTTGTGGGGGCTGGCGTTGGGGCCATCCTGGGCCAGGTCATTGGGGGAAATACCCAAGGGACATTGGTTGGTGCAGGCATTGGAGCGGCACTGGGTGGCGTTGCCGGGAATCAGATTGGAGCTTACATGGATCGCCAGGAGGCTGCCCTGAGAAATGTAATGGCTACATCAGAAGCAGCCAGCGTGACAAGATCCCAGAACGTTCTGACAGCAACATTTAAGTCCAATTCATTCTTTGCCACCAACTCATCCACATTAATGCCCGGGGCTTACTCAGAGCTTGATCGGGTGGCCAAAGTTCTCAGGGACTATCCCCAGACCAGAATCCGCGTAGAAGGGCACACCGACACCAAGGGGGCAGCAGCATACAACATGACGCTTTCTGAGAAAAGGGCACAGGCCGTTGCCGATGCCCTGATCCAGCGCAATGTTGATCCCTCACGGATGCAGATCATGGGATTTGGGGAATCTCAACCCGTCTCCTCCAGTGATGCAGATAACAGAAGGGTCAACATCGTTATCATCCCTGTATAGCCCACGTTTCGATCATTTTTATTATAAGTACCCGAGCATATATTCCTCAAAATAAAAAATATAAATATCAAGGGTATATCTCTGGGGAATGCCGAAAAACATATGTGTGGGTACTTACCATTGATATTTATAGGTTTTACTTTGAGGAGTATAAGGATAGCTAAGCCATTACTTTAAAACAGGTCAGGAGATTGTAAAATTTTTTTTGCAATCTCCTCCTGTTCATCCAGCACCTCATTGAGAATATCCATGTCCGTCATGGGATTCATGATCACCGCCCGCAACACCACCTGCCCTTCCATGTCCCCGGGTTCCCGCCGGATGCGGGTTCTTGACACAAAACTCTTACCGGCTTCCCGCTGTTCCCTCTGGGCCATGATATTGAGTTGATCCACCCCATCTTCCAGTTTTTTTCTCTCCATGGGAGATGCCAGGATCATCCGCGCTTTGATCTTGGGGGGCAAGATTCTGTAGGTCAAGATGTTAAGCTCTGGCTCTGTGACTATTTCAAACAACTCCCGGGCATGAATGGCCTGACTGAAACATTGGGCCGTTTCAATACCATGATCCACCATCAATCCGTACCCACGGGTTCCCATGATTTTTAGGGAACTGTCCAAGATCAAGGAATTGGCCTCCCTGGAGCCTTCCAGGGTTTTAATTCCAAGATCCACACTACCCTCTCTGTTCACGTAGTTGGCATGGTAGGCAATGGCATCCATGGCCAGAGGATCTCTAAAATAAACCATGCCACAGGTCATGGGCATAAAAAACTGCTTATGTCCATCAATGCTCACAGAGTCTCCCCGTTCAATGCCCTTTAATTTGTGGGCATATCTCTCGGACAGCATCACCGGCCCCCCCCAGGCAGCGTCCACATGAAAATGGAGCCCATTATCCTCACACACATTGGCAATGTCATCCAAGGGATCCACAATCCCTGTTTCCGTGGCACCGGCAATTCCCACCACGGCAAGAATACCGGTTCTACCATTTTTCTTAAGATCAATAACGGTTTGATTTAGCGTTAAGGCATTCAAACGGTGCTGGGCATCCACATCAACGGGAATCACATTATTATGCCCGATGCCAAGAATCCCCCCCGCCTTTTTCAGGGAAAAATGTCCCCGGGGAGAGGCCAGAATAACGGCCCGATCCAGAGAATAGGCGTTGAGTGCCCCTGCGATACCCTGGGATTCCACGCCGTCAAATCCGTCAAAGGGTTTAAGCAACAGATTCCTTGCCACCCAAAGAGCTGTAAGATTTGCCGTTGTTCCACCGGTTGTAAAAGACCCCAGTGTAGTATCGGTACTCTGAACATGGGTTTGATAAAATACTTCGGTATTTTTATAAATTAAACGGTGAATTTTTGCCAGAACCTGTCTTTCCAGCACAGACAGCACTTTAGAAGTTTCAAGTTTGATCACATTCTGATTCAAAGCCGCCACAATAGCCTTTAAATGAACCATAAAAAAAGGAATGGCCGCTGTCATATGCCCCACAAAATAGGGAGATGCCACATTAACAGCCCGGGGGGCAATACCCTCGATAATATCTGAAATAACATCGGCCAATTTTTTTTCAGGATGGGGGTTTATCACGGTTTCTTTGTAAAGATCCGTCAATGCCTTCAAACTGATGGCTTCGGTAATTCCCACATTTTTGTTTAAAAAATCATGGAGGCCAAAAAGAATTTGCTCCATATATTTGATCAGAGTCTCACGGGAGGCATCATCTTCAGGCCTTATAAAAATCCGTTGCAATGACTCCCAGTCCGCCACCAGATCTTTCTTTGTCTGTTGTGTTTCCATACTTTTTGTACACTCAAATCAAAAATTAAAAATCAATGTCAGTCTTTAACGCTTGCCGGTTCTAAAAATTATCTGATTATAACGGATTTGGGGGTTGGCATCGGTAGCCCCTTAAAGATGCTGAAATTAAAAGATTTTCTAACCAACTTTATGATATCGAAATCGGTTAATTCTTTCAGCCGGACTTTGCAAACCGTCGTATTTTTTTACGGTCAATGGATTTGAAGGTGCAAAATTATTTATGAGTGCCCATACTCGAATATTCAATTCCGCAGAATCCACAGTTCCGTGAAAATATTGTGTGGAAAATAAGTGATGATCCATCCTTTGCATTAATCGGTCAATCATATTGCTTGTTCTAAGTGATCCTTGAAAATCGTAAGCGTTTGAAAAAGCTTTTATGTTGAGCCGTAATTTTTCAATGGGCTTGATCATCACATTTGGAGCGTCTATTTTTTTTACCCACTCATGGAGACGTCTCACACGTTGAGAAAAAGCTCCTTATATTCAGACACAAGAAAAGGAACACAAATGGCATGAGCTTGTCGTTTTTTTTGGGAAGAAGTAGTCATCCCATAATTCAGACCTCCTACAGTTAAAAATGAACATTTTTTGTATTTCATTCAAAAACAATAAGTTAAGGTGAGAAACAAGGCTATTTATCAAAATTGGACACTCATGTTTTTTTCAGGTGCATAAATTTCAGTATGTTACGCCCTGTTCAAGAAAATATTTCATACTTTTCCTTTACCGAATGTCCAAAAATAACGGCTAAAAACGGCTAAAAAGTAGGAGATCTATAATTATAAAAATTCTTATAGAATTTTCAAGAAAAAATCCAAAAAAAAACCTCACCCCCAAATCCGTTATAATCAGAATTTTCGTTCCGCTGGGCAATGTGATTTGAACTTCTTGGTATGATACAAGCCGAAGTCCTTTTTTTCCACCCAGAATTCTTAAGCTTTGAAGGAGCATTTTGCAATTGAATAGCGTTGTTAAATAGGATTGCCAAGCAAAATCCTCCAAGGCAGTTGTAAACTCCCGAAGGGTCTCAGTAGCAGAGGCAATATCCCCGCTAAGAATCAAATTTTCAATTTGTGATCCAGCTCCCTCAAGTTTTTCGGACAATCCTTGCATTATGGATTCAATCATCGTATCTTTGGGTTGGGTTATGCTTCTGGCTTTCATTCTTCCCTCTTTTTATTTTTTAGTTATTGTTTTTGGTGAACAAATAACTTACTTAAATAAAAGCAAAAATGGAAGTCTTTTTTGTTTTTTTTAAATCTAAATTATTGAATTGCACCCAATGAAAGTCTTTTAATTCCAGCGTATTGGTGAGACTTTCTTATAAAACATACATGGCTGTAAAACCAGCCACAACGAAAAACGAAAGTCTTTTAATTCCAGAATGTTGCTGAGACTCTCTTATAAAAATCATATGAGTGTGCCCTTTTTAGATCAGCCCGGGGGAAATAGCCTAAAAAAAACCGGGGTTGGTCATAACATGGGCCACTTTGAAGCAATTTTTTTTTATCTAAAAATAAAGTCATTAATTACAGCTAATTAATAATAACATATTTTCAGTTCCCGTATAGTGGCCCATCTTATGACCAACCCCAAAAAACCTTTGTAAGTACTTGGGCATATATTCCTCAAAATAAAACCCATAAATATCAATGATATATGGTTATAAAATACCGAAAAACATATGTGTGAGTACTTAATACCTCGTCCCATTCCCTTTCTAAGGGTTAAGAGGGAGACAATATCGCAAAAAGGGTACACTCAAATCATATAATAATATGCACAAATGAAATGATTATCAAAAAAAATTGGCTTTGTTTCTTTAAAAAGAAACAAGATCCTTGACAAAACTTCTTTTGGCCTGTATTTGAACAGATAAAGGCTATGAATGAGTTTTTAGTACGTATTGGATTTTGAGCCATTATACTTGATACTCATTTTTACACGGCTTCCCAAAGGGCTCATTTACATAAATAAAGGCATCTTGAAAAATGAAAAAAACAACCCGAATCACAGAACAATCCCAATGGTGGCACTGGTGGTGCTCACTTCTGTGTTCCGGTATGCCGCAATTATAAAATCATCCATATATTTGACAAAGACCGCGGCTGCCTGTATTGCCCGGTCTTTTTTTTTATATAAAAAGGTAACCTCCAAGTTCACCTCAGCAGAGCCCCCCCCCGATGGGTAATAGGAACCGGCCAATTGTGCCGTCTACGGTTCCGGCCGGGCCCATTGCCCGTCGGGGGGGGGGGGGCGGCATGATATCATTTGGCTCCGCGTCTACGACCCAATATTCGTTGTGTTCTGTAGGACATGCCCGTTTTATATGAAAGAGTAGAGTGTCTAACATTCTTTCATATTTCGTTGTGGGAAGGCCGAGACCAGAATACGGTCTACCCGTGGCAATTTATACAAAACAAACAAGAGACATCATCACAACGCAAAATTATCCCACCATCAGGGTGCGGCTGTTGTGATTAATCCCTAAACATGCACTGGAAAACAATAATGATACTTAACCGCCATCCCAACAGAGAGACCTATGAATCGTTGTGCCAGACCAGCAATGTCATACCGCTTTGCGTAGAACTCCTGGCAGACACGGAAACCCCGGTGTCCATTCTTCAAAAGTTTTACAAAAAAGACCAGCCCCTGTTTTTACTGGAAAGTGTGGAGGGCGGCGAGCATTGGGCAAGGTACAGCTTCATGGGGATCTCTGCAAAAAGTCATATCACCGTCTTTGAACATGACATTGAAATCACCTCTTCAGATCACCATGAAAAGATTGCCCACCATGGCGATCCCCTGGCTGTATTAAAAGAGATCACACAGAAATACCAGCCCGCAGACATTAAGGAGTTACCCCGCTTCTGGAGCGGACTCACCGGCTACATGACCTATGAAATGGTCTCATTTTTTGAAAAGATTCCAACGCATCTGCCCCAGGGATCTCCCTATGCTCATTTCATTATTCCCGATGCCATGATCATCTTTGACAACATGAACCACACATTGACATGCCTGAGCATCTGCTATACAGAGGATACTGATAAAGAGGCTTGTTATAATGAGGCCATGGCCCGGCTGGAAAAGATCATTACCACCATTCAAGCGCCATCCGTCCCGGTGGTGGATGAATCCGTCTCAAAACCGATATCCTCCATGGTGTCCTCCATGAACACGGCCATGGCACCTGACCCAAGCTCAACGGCGTTTTCCCTACAGTCAAAAACCGACCATGACACCTATGTAAAAGGGGTGGAGACCATCAAACATCACATCGTTGAAGGGGACATCATCCAAGCGGTGTATTCCCAGCCCTTTGTATCAACTGCCCCGGTGGATCCTGTCATGCTGTACAGAGCCCAACGCTACATCAACCCCTCTCCTTACATGTTTTTCATGAATCTGGGGGATACGGCCATTGCGGGCTCTTCTCCGGAAACCATGGTACGTCTGGAAAATCGTACCGCCACCCTGCGCCCCATTGCCGGAACCCGGCACAGGGGCAAAACAGAGCAGGAGGACAGGGCCCTTGCCGATGAACTTTTAAACGATGAAAAAGAACGGGCCGAACATCTCATGCTGGTGGATCTGGGCCGCAATGATCTGGGCCGGGTGGGGGAAACCGGCACCGTACAGGTGACGGACATGATGTTTGTGGAGCGCTATTCCCATGTGATGCACTTGGTGTCCAATATCACCTGTGAGCTGGAGGAAGAAAAAGATGCCTGGGATTTGCTCCGGGCCACCTTTCCTGCGGGGACTCTGTCCGGTGCCCCAAAAATTAGAGCCATGGAGATCATCTCAGAATTGGAACCGCGTCCCCGGGGCATCTATGGCGGAGCTGCTGGCTACATCTCCTTTTCCGGCAACATGGATCTTGCCATTACCATCCGCACGGCAACCATCCAGGCAGGAGAAATGACTGTGCAGGCCGGTGCCGGCATTGTGGCAGACTCTGATCCTGAACGAGAGTATCAGGAGTGCATTAATAAAGCCAAAAGCGTGGAACGTGCCCTGGTCCTGGCCCTGGGCCGTGACAATGGAGGAACCTCATGCTGATTGCCGTGATTGACAACTACGATTCGTTTACCTTTAATCTGGTACACTACATCCGACAGTGCGGGGCCATGGTCAATGTATTCAGAAACGATAAAGCAACCCTGGAAGATATTATTGCCCTGAACCCCGATGCCATTGTCATCTCTCCAGGTCCTGGGCGTCCCCAGGATGCCGGTATCTCCATGGAAGTGATCAACGCCTTTTCTGGGAAATTACCCATTCTGGGGGTTTGCCTCGGCCATCAGGCCATTGCCGCCTGTTTTGGTGCCCGCATTGTCCATGCCAAGCGCATCATGCACGGCAAAACCTCCATGGTCACCGGTGATGATAAGGGTATTTTCAAGGGGTTGAAGAAACCCTTTGCCGCCATGCGGTACCACTCTCTTGCCGTGGAAGAAGCCTCTTTGCCAGAGTGTCTCATTGTCACGGCCCGCACCAATGACCAGGAAATCATGGGTCTTCGCCATGCCACCCACCCCACCTATGGGGTTCAATTTCATCCAGAATCCATCATGACCGTTGTGGGCAAACGATTGATCAGAAATTTTGTAAAAGGAGTACAAAAATGAACTTTACTGAGTACCTCAACACCATCATCCGAGGTGAAAACCTGAGCCATGAGACCATGACAGCCATGATGGGGGATATCTTTTCCGGCAATATTACCAGCGCCCAGATCGGCGCATTCATGGCAGCCCTTGCCACCAAGGGAGAAACCTTTGAAGAATTGGCAGGAGCTGCCCAGGCCATGCGCCGCAAAGCCACCCGCATCCAGACCATGACCCAGCAGGTGGTCGACACCTGCGGCACGGGCGGGGATGCGTCCGGCACCTTTAATGTCTCCACCACCACGGCCTTTGTGGTGGCAGGATGTGGCATTTGTGTTGCCAAACACGGCAACCGCAGCATCTCCAGTAAATGCGGCAGTGCCGATGTGCTCGAAGCCCTGGGGGTGAACCTCAACACCGACCCTGAGGTGGTGGAAGAGGCAGTAAATGACATTGGCATTGGGTTTCTTTTTGCCCCCAATTTTCACAGCGCCATGCGCCATGCAGCCCAGGCCAGAAAAGAGGTGGGTATTAAGAGCATTTTTAACATGCTGGGACCCTTGACCAACCCGGCAGCCACCCGGCATCAACTTTTGGGGGTATTTGCCCCCCAGCTAACAGAAATGTTTGCCCAGGCATTAAAGTTGTTGGGAACCAAAAGAGCCTTGGTGGTTCACGGTCATGACGGCATGGATGAGATCACCGTGTGTGCCCCCACCCGGGTGTCCGAACTCAATGACGGAATGGTTCGCACCTATGATATTGATCCGTTGGAATTTTTCCCGGACTATGCCGATGCCCAGGAGATCAAAGGCGGTGACATCAGCACAAATGCCGCCATCACCCTTGGTGTCCTCAAGGGAGAAAAGGGCCCCAAACGAAATATTGTTTTGATCAACTCTGCTGCGGCCCTGCTGGCCGCCAATGATGTGGATAATTTAAAACAGGGGATTGAAAAGGCCGAACAGGCCCTGGATTCAGGAAAGGCCCTGGAAAAACTGGAAGCCCTGGCTCAATTCACACAGGAGAACGCATAAAATGGCACCCAAGGGGTTTTTAAAAACCGTCATTGCAGAAAAAAAGAAAGATATAGCCCGGGCCATGGCCAAGTGTACCCTGAATACCTTAAGAAGGGATGCCGAAGGGATGCCCCCTGGGGCAAGTTTTCTATCCGCCATGGAAAACAGTGGGCCAGGCCGGGCCGGTATCATTGCTGAAATCAAAAAAGCCTCCCCTTCCAAAGGGGATATCCGTGTGGATCTTGATCCGGGCTCTTATGCTGAAAAATACACCCGGGCCGGGGCTGCTGCCATTTCCATTCTCACGGAAGAACATTTTTTCAAGGGCAGTCTCAACGATCTTATAGCAGTGCGCAATGCCACGGATCTTCCCATATTGAGAAAAGACTTCACCATTTCCGATTATCAGATATATGAAGCGGCTGCTGCCGGGGCCAACTCCATTTTGCTCATCGTCTCCATCCTTTCCAAACGGCAATTACAAGAGTACGTATTGCTCACCCGGGGGCTTGGCATGGAACCCCTGGTGGAGATTCATTCGGAATGGGAACTTGAAAATGCCCTGTATGCGGATGCAAAAATCATCGGTATTAACAACAGAAACCTGGAAACCCTTAAAACAGATACCACCGTGGCGGCCCGGGTGGTTCCTTTTTTCACAGCAGATCAAATCCCGGTGTCAGCAAGTGGCGTTTCCGGCCCGGCAGATATTCAAAAAGGGATGGATGCAGGCCTCTTTAATTTTTTGGTGGGGGAAAGTATTGTCCGGGCCGATGACACGGAAAAATTTATCCAGGATCTGATTTCAACGGGAAGTAACGCTACAAAAAACACCTCCCATTTCCCCTTGGTCAAGGTATGCGGGCTCACCCGGCCCGATGAAGCCGTGGCATGTGCAGAACTTGGGGCCAACGCCATTGGGCTTATCTTTTATCCCAAAAGTCCCCGGAGTGTCACCACAGCCCAGGCCACAGAGATCTGTCGGGCATTGCCCGGGAACATTATAACAACCGGTGTTTTTGTGGATGCCTCGGTTGAGTTTATTATGGAGAAGGTAAAGACCTGCGGTCTCAAGGCGGTGCAACTCCACGGCAATGAAACGCCAAAAATGGTGGAAGATCTGAAAAACCAGGGAATACTGGTTTTCAAGGCGCTGTTTGCAGGAAAAGAGCCCCACATTAACAAAGCCGATCAATATGGGGCCGCATCTGCCATTCTGGTGGAATACGGTAAAGGCCCCCTTCCCGGAGGAAATGCTGAAACCTGGGACTGGGGAAGTGCAAAGGCAACAGGAAAAAAACAAAAGTTGATCATTGCCGGGGGCATTACACCCGAAAATGTGACTGATGTCATCGTCTCCACATCCCCCTGGGCTGTGGATGTCAGTTCCGGGGTGGAAAGTGCGCCGGGTCAAAAGAATCTGGATCGAGTCAAGGGGTTGATTCATGCGGTGAGAAACAGCCCGTCTATCCCAAGTTCATAAGCCAATCTTGCCCCCACCATTCTGTGCTATTTCACAATCAGTTTATCCCCGGGATAGATGGTGGGTTGTTTTGACAAATTATTAAGTTTATGGATATTCGCCACCGTGGTTCCGTATTTTTTACTGATGCTGTAAAAGGTTTCTCCTTTTTGAACAACATGATACACCCGTGAAGTTGTTGTTTTTCTAACAGCGTTGGATACCGTTTTTTTCAATGCATTTTTTTTAACACTGCTCTGCGGGGGTGTTTTTGCAGGAGCGTTAACAGAAGACACCGGAACCTGGGATACCTGTGGGGAAGAAGACCTCCCTGCCCCGTTTGATTCCAGATTCTTAATACGGTTCAGCAGATCTGCCATCTGAACCTCCACCTTGTCCATATTGTCTGTAATGATACTGAACTTGGTGGAGACGGCGTTCTCCACCCGATCTAACCTTCCCGTAAACACATCCAGATCTGTTCCAGGGCCCGGAGAACCTGTCTGAACAGTGGATATTTTTTCTGAAATTGCACCCAAACTTGTTTCAAGCTGCCCCAGGCGCTGCTCCAGCAGAGAAATCATGGCAGCGCTTTTGACTATAGGAAGACTGGACGTCTCTGATATGGGCGTTGGGGCCCGGGTACCCAGATTGAAAATAAGAATCACCACCACCAGAAGGATGATGACGCCCCCTCCCAAAGAAATGAGCTTAATGGTGCTGATCCCAGAGGTTCGTTTTTTGGAGTATCGTACATTCTTAGACCGGGGGGTGTCATCCACCCCCTTTTGCTCTATGCGGAACCGATCGTCAAAGGAGGATTGTTCTTCGTTCAATTCAGTTCTCCTGTTTTTTTAATTCTATGATCATCATGGTGAAAAAATCTCAACATTATTATTTAAAATCAAATGCCCCATACTTTATTGACAGTTCGGCATTAACTTGTCAACTATGCAAAAAAACAAAGCTTGATTTATTGGAAAGACTGCATTAATTATCTGGGGGTTAATAATAGCCAACACAATCTGGAGAAAAATGTCAATCAATATCATTAATTTAGTGAAGCCAGGTAATCTTAAAATATCCCATTATCTGACGCTTCTTTTCATGGCCATCTGTATTTTTGTCAATGTTATTTTTACCATAACATTTTACAAGGCAGCCTCAAAGCAGGCCATGAGTGATATTGCCCAACGCCTCACCGACACCGTTGCCATTGCCGCCCAGGGCCTTGATGGGGATCTGCACACCTACATTGTTACAACAAAGGATCAAGACTCTTTTATATACAATACCTTTAGAAACACATTGCAAAACATTAAACAGGTCTCTTCGAACATCCATTTTATTTACACCATGACAAAAGAGCCCGGGGGTGCCATCACCTTTGTGGTGGATGCAGAATCCGACCCGACCCAGATGGCTCAACTGGGAGAACATTACACCGATGCCAGTCAGCTTTTAAGAGATCATTTTGATCAATTGAAAGGCCCTGTGGTGGAATCATCCTTTTACACAGATCATTGGGGGACATGGCTTTCAGGATATATGCCTTTTTATACCAGAACAGGTGAAAAAGCTGGTGTTCTGGGGGTTGATATTTCCGCTAAAACAATTCTACAGCACCAAAATAAACTCTTATTTATTGCAATTTCTATTTTCCTTATCTCCATCCCCCTTATGTTGATTTTGTCCATCTATTTTGGGCGCAAAATCGGCAACCCCATTCACGCCATGAAAATTGGGGCAGAGGAGATCACCGGGGGTAATCTTGATGTTCAACTGAAAACATCGTCCTTTAAAGAACTTGCATCCCTTGCCAATGCCCTGAATCACATGACGGTGATCCTGAAAAAAGAGCAACAACAACTCAAAGAAATGGCCTTAAAATATCGAAATATATTTGACAATGCAAGCGAGGGTATTTTCCAAACCACCCCGGCAGGTGAACTGATCACGGCCAATCCTGCCATGGTGAAAATGTTGGGATATGACGCCTTTGATGAATTCCAGCAGGCGATTGACAACAAGATCCATCAGATTTATGAAAATGCGCAGGATCGGAAGGAGATGCTACAGGAACTTGAGGAAAAAGGTAACGTGGAATCCCTGCGAATACAGGCCAGACACAGGAACGGTTCTCTTTTCTGGATGGAGCTCAACGCTCATATCCAGGATTATCAAAAAAATGGGCATAAAATCATAGAAGGAAGTTTCAAAGATATCACCATCCGCCTGGAAAAAGAGGAGGCCCAACGACAACAAAAGGTGGCCGAAGCCGCATCCCTGGCCAAAAGCAAATTTCTGGCCAACATGAGCCATGAAATCCGAACCCCTTTAAATGCCGTTATGGGATTAACGGATCTGGTGGCCAGAACCGACATGACATCAAAACAGCAGGAATATCTTCGCAAAATCAAGATTGCCTCCAAGACCCTGCTTTCGGTGATCAATGATATTCTGGATTTCTCAAAAATTGAAGCGGGTCGTCTGACCCTGGAAAAAACAAATTTTTCTCTCCATGAGGTCATGGCCAATCTGTCGGAAATGTTTGCCCATAAGGCCCACGAAAAAGAGCTGGAACTGATCATTGACATTGATGAAACAACCCCCGGTGCCCTGGTGGGGGATCCGGTGCGTTTGGGGCAGGTTCTCATTAATCTTGTGGGCAATGCCATTAAATTTACGGAAAAAGGCGAAATTGTGATCCATGTGGCACCCATGGAGAAATACGTCTCCGCCCAGGATACCATCCCCCTTGATTTTGCTGTGTCTGATACGGGTATCGGCATTCCTGAAGATCGTATTAACCGGTTATTCCAATCCTTTTCCCAGGCGGATGACTCCACCACCCGGGAATATGGCGGCACCGGACTGGGGCTTGCCATATGCCGCAACCTGACCCAGCTCATGGGGGGAGATATCACCGTAACAAGCAAAGCTGGCAAGGGAAGCACCTTTTCATTTACCATCTGCCTGGATCGTCAGCCGGAAAGAAATCAGATTGCCATGATTCCCCCCCGGGATCTCCGGGGGCTTCGGGTTCTTATTGTGGATGACAACCAGACGGCCCTTGAAATTCTTTCCTCTGCCATTCACTCATTTAAAATGGAGGCCCAAACGGCATCTTCGGGAAAAGAGGCCATTGAGATTTTGACAAAACCCCACCAGCCTTTTGATCTTGTACTCATGGACTGGAAAATGCCCCAACTCAATGGTATTGAAACTGCCCGGCATATTAAATCCCATCTGCAACTGGAACGGGTTCCCATTATCTGCATGGTTTCAGCCCATGGCAGAGAAGACCTGCTTCAGTATTCTGAAAAACGCTTTCTGGATGCCTTTTTGCACAAACCGGTGAATATTTCATTGCTCTTTGACACCATTATGGAACTGTTTGGTCGCCATGACTCCGTGGTGGGAACCTCTCCCATTGAGAAGATGGAGATGCCGGAAAAAAGATACTCCCACTTAAAAGGGAAAACAATATTGTTGGTGGAAGACAATGAAATCAACCAGGAGATAGCCTTGGAATGGCTCCGAACCGTTGGGATGGACGTCATGGTGGCCAATAATGGCAAAGAGGCTCTGGATCGTCTAAAAGACCACTGCCCCCATGGCGTACTCATGGATATTCAAATGCCGGTGATGGACGGATTTGAAGCCACGCAGCAGATTCGGGCCCAGTCCAGATTTAAAGATCTACCTGTCATTGCCATGACAGCCCATGCCCTGAAAGGGGATCGGGAGCGGTGTATTGCTGTTGGAATGAACGATCATATTGCCAAACCCATTGACCCTGAAACACTTTTTTCCACCCTGGACACATGGCTGGCCGGAAAAAACGGGGATATCCCCCCGAATCCAGCCCATGCAAACACAGTCTCCCCCCCCCATGAAGAGATTGTTGCCCACTCGCACGCCTCTTGTCCCCAGGAAGCCATATCGTCTCTACCCGCTGAACAGAAAAATGAAAAAAATCAAAACAACCAGCCATTGGACATACCGGGCATTGATACCAAGATCGGCCTTTCCCGGGTGAACCAGAACCAACCATTGTACCAGAAACTGATCCATACCTTTGCCCGTGATTTTTCCAATGCCGGTGAAGAAATCCGTCAATTCATGGAAAAAAATGATCTGGAATCCGCACAACGAATGGCCCATTCCATCAAAGGGGTGGGGGCCAACATTGGCGCAGAAATCTTATCTTCCCGGGCAGCAGCTCTGGAGATGGCTCTTGCCGACCCTGGTCGAGAAATTGATAAACAAATATGGGATGACTTTTCCATGGAGATGACCCGGGTCTTTGAAGGGATAAATAGGTATTTACCCACCAAGTCCTCTGCACCCCCGGAAAACACCCCAGCCCCTACAGTGGCACCCACCGGCCAGGAACGGACAGAGCTGATATCCACCCTTAAAACCGTCACAGACCTTCTGGATGAAGATTTGAACAGCGCCCGCACCCTTCTTGATTCTGTGCTGCCGCAACTTGAGGCGCTAATTGGAAAAACCCGTGCCTTTTCACTCCTGGAGGATCTGGAAAACTTTGACATTGACGGTGCCCAGGAACAATTGACAAATATTTACACGTCCATACGATCAGAAAAGGAATCCCATGTCTGAAACAAAGGATCGTCCCAAACTACTCATTGTTGATGATAACAGACAAAACATTGAGATACTCATGGCCCTTTTTAAGGATGAGTACAAAATCGCTGCGGCCATCAATGCCAAACGAGCCCTCAAAATAGCCCAATCCGATTCCCCACCAGATCTAATTCTCATGGATATTTTAATGCCGGAAATAGATGGATATGAACTGTGTGCCACACTAAAAGAAATTCCAGCAACCAACCAGATCCCCATTATCTTTGTAACGGCTGTTTCCGAAGTGATGGATGAAAGCCGGGGATTTAATCTGGGAGCAGTGGATTATATAACCAAACCCTTTCATCCCCCCATGGTGAAGGCCCGGGTTAAATTGCATCTGAACCTGAAAAGAAAACAAGAACTTCTGGAAAAATATGCCTTTCTTGATGCCCTCACGGAAATTCCCAACCGTCGTCGCTTTGACGAAGTTCTGGAAAAGGAGTGGAACCGGGCCAAGAGATCTCATTTCACTTTATCACTGATCATGATCGACATTGATTATTTTAAATATTACAATGACACCTATGGCCACGGCAGGGGAGATGATTGCCTGAAAACAGTGGCCGCAACCCTGAAGAAGAGTCTGCGCCGGGGAAGCGACTTTATTGCCAGATACGGCGGGGAAGAGTTCATGGCCATTTTGCCCGACACCACCAACAATGAGGCCGTTACCATTTGCCAGCACATTGCAGATAATATTAAAAAACTTGCCATTGAACATAGCTCGTCCAGCGTTAGTGATTGCATCACCGTGAGTATGGGGGGAGCCACCATAAATCCCAATGACTTAACGCCCATTGAAGAATTTATTGAGGCTGCTGACAAAACAATGTATGAGGCCAAAGCGGCTGGTAGAAATCAGTTCAAGCATGTAATGATCAATGATGATTGATCACATGGGTTTCAGCGATAAATTTATCAAACGCCTGCCAGAAAAAGGATCGTACGTCCGCTGACTCATTGAGGATCTCATGCCGAGCCCTGGGAACGGAAACAAAACGTCCCTGGGATAAATTCTGGCATAATTTTGCCTGGGCTTTGCAAGAAACCACCTGATCTTCAGCAGCAGACATGAGCAATACAGGCAGATTAATCCGTTGAGCAACACCTTTGGCAGTCAAGGTGTCAATGGAGTCAAAGGCGGCCTTAAGCCATCCCCAGGTTACGCCTCCCAGGGCAAGATCACGATTTTTTTCAATGCAGAGATGTTCCTGCCAGAAGCCTTGGGGATCATGGCTTAAAGGGTTATTAGCAAACCGCACACCCTTCCTGTTATAATCCCCGTTCCCCGGGACATAAAATTTTTCCATCCCCCACTTGACCATCTGTTGGGCCAGAATTCCAGCCAGAAAGCGGGGGATGGGAGTGGTGACAATATCCACCATGGGAGATACCAACACGGCATTTTTTATATCTGCACCCCGGCGGGCCATAAACCGCAGGGCAATGTGTCCCCCCATGGAGTGAGCCAGAACGGTGACAGGAAGTCCCAGGGGAATTACAACCCTGTTGTAAAAAAGATATAGATCGTCCAGGTAACATTGAAATGAATGAATGTACCCCTTATCTCTATTTTCAAGCTCCCTCACCGATAGCCCTTGCCCCCGCCAGTCCAAACTTATTACATGAAAGTCTCTTGAGATAAGTTGCTCCACCACAGCCTGATATTTTTCCATGAAATCCGACCGGCCATTCAATAACAACAGGCATCCTTTGGGGTTTCCATTGGGAGCCTGGGCCACGCCATAACGAATCAATTTATTATCCCCTGCCCTGAAATAGTCAAATTCCATTTTTGTATTTCCTCTTTTTTATGCTATAACTGCCACGGGCAGACCGTATTCTGGCCTCGGCCTATCCACAACGAAGCATGAAAGAATGTTAGATGCGCCTACTCTTTCATATAAACGGGCATGTCCTGCCAGACACAACGAATACTGGGTCGTAGACGCAGAGCCAAATGATATCATGCCGCCCCCTCCGACGGGCAATGGGCCCGGCCCGGGACTGTTAGACAGCCCAATTGGCCGGTTCCTATTACCCATCGGAGGGGGCTCTGCTGAGGGTACTTGAACACTTGGTTCCACTCCTTGGTGACAAAGAACTGGATGAAATTTATGAATTCATCCACCGCTTATTAAGTACCCATACATATGTTTTTCGGTATTTCATAGAGATATCCCATTGATATTTATGGGTTTGATTTTGAGGAATATATGATCGGGTACTTAAAGCGACACATCTCCGAAGATAAATATCATGCTCTTTTTTTAACTTTTTACAGAGAAGTCCCCTTCCGAATCTTTGATTCGGTGGGGGATGAATCGGCATAATTGTGTTGGTTGACATTATATTCAGTCTCTTGTAATATGTTTTTCATGAAATACAAAATTGATAAGGGTGTTCATTCAGTTTATTGCATTCAGTTCCATAATTTGAAGTCTGTGACCTCCCGCATGATAAGGAAAGAATATCCAGAAGTAAAGAAAGTCCTTTGGAAAGGTACATTCTGGTCTCCTTCATACTTTCTTGCATCTGTGGGACAAATCTCATTGGATGACCTAAAAAAATATGTTGAAACCCAAGGCAAATGAATATGGATTTGTTGATTCAAAAGGCTTTCAAATACCGCATTTATCCTACCAAGGCTCAAATATCCACATTGGAAAATCAATTTTCCATGTGCAGGCATCTGTACAACTGGAATCTGACAGAACGAATTGAAGCATACCTGCGAGACAAAACAACACTTTCTTACAATCAACAACAAAACAATCTTCCCGCACTTAAAGAGGAACGTCCCTGGTTCAAATCTGTTCATTCCCAGGTATTGCAAGACGTTCTTCGACGTCTTGATAATGGATATCAAGCTTTTTTCAGGCGTATAGAAAATGGGGATACACCCGGTTTTCCGAAATTCAAAAAACGGGGCCAATGGAATAGTATCTCCTTTCCGCAGTATCAAAAACACCCAGTAGCTTCCCGTATTGTTGTGTCCAAAATTGGCAAGATAAAAATTGTGTATCACCGGGAAATCCCCGAAGATGCAAAAATCAAAACCCTGACAATCACCAAAGAGGCTGGTAAATGGTTTGCTTGTTTCTCCGTTCAAATTTTTATCGTAATGGAGCCTAAACAAGACCTGCTGCCACCTGTGGGGATTGACATGGGATTGATTGATTTTTTATATGCTTCTGATGGTTCAAAAGTTTCTATTCCTAAATATCTTAGAAAAAAAGAAAAGCAACTTCAGCGATTGCAACGGCGGCTTTCAAAAGCTAAAAAAGGCAGCAAACAATACCTCAAAATACTCAAAGCCCTTCAAAAGTGTCATTATCGGGTAAAATGTCAGAGAAATGATTTTCTCCACAAAAGAGCAAATGAGTTGCTCAATAAGTCGGACACACTCTTTCATGAAAAACTGACAATCAAGAACATGATTCGACGACCCAAACCCAAACAAAATGAAGAAACCGGCGAATATCTCCCAAATGGTGCTTGTGCAAAGGCAGGATTGAACAAATCCATTGCCGATGCCGGTTGGGGGCGCTTTTTTGAGTTTCTTCACTATAAAGCCATGGCACTTTGCAAGCAGGTTGTTCCAGTGCCGCCCTATTATACATCTCAAATATGTTCATCTTGTGGCATATTGGTCAAAAAATCTTTGTCCACCCGTACACATCGTTGTGAATGTGGTTTTGTTGCAAACCGTGATCATAACGCAGCTCTAAACATATTGCGTATTGGGATGAATACGCTTCAGGCTTCGGCCTGATAAAAGCCCCTTCTGAATCTTTGATTCAGGAGGGGAATATTCACAGGATAGGTAGAATCATGTCCAGACTTCTTATCACCGCTGATGTCCATGGCAGCTATGCCACATGGATGACCTTAAAATCTCTTCTTAAACCGGATGACATCCTGGTGGTGGCAGGAGATCTCTTTGACACCCGTTATGGCAGATGGAATTCCCCGGATTTTCAGCCCAATCATATCCGGGATAGTCTCAAAGAGATGAAAAACAAGATGTATTATGTCTATGGCAATTGTGATGAACCCTCCTTTTATCCCGATCAATTCCATGGACTGGAGTTTCAATTCATGGGACTGAATATTTTCCTTCACCATGGCCACAGACCTCTGAACGGACTTTCAACAAAGGCAGACCTCATCATCCAGGGTCATACCCACCTATCCTCCCTGGAAAAAAAGCACCATACATTTTTTCTCAATCCCGGTTCCCTCACCTCTCCCCGGAACGGGCTCTATACCTATGGAGTTATGGATGATAATAGAATTCAACTCATGAATATAAAAACAAAGACTGAATTAATATCATTCTCACGTCCTGTCTTTTCGTAATTATTGGTAATTATAAGTTGTGATTCCCCATTATTCATGACAAAATACCCGTTCCCCTTGACTTTCATCCCTATTTTGCATATTTTAAGGTCTACCCTGTCCTTCATTCTAACCCAAACATGTTCATAATTTATTTACAGTAATCCCGTTAATCAATGGGATTGCCGGATCAAAAAAGGAGTTTAAAAATGAAAAAAATATTATCCACCACCCTGGCCGTCATGGTTTCCCTGCTGGTGCTTACCAGTGTCAACAGTCTGGCCGCTGAAAAATCACTGATGATGGCCACTACAACCAGCACAGACAATACCGGGCTTCTGGATTATCTTATCCCCCATTTCACCACAGAAACCGGTATTGAAATGAAATGGACTGCCACAGGCACAGGAAAAGCCCTGAAGCTTGGGTCTAAATGTGATGTAGATGTACTCCTGGTTCATGCACCGGGTGCTGAAGCAAACTTCATTGAGCAGGGATTTGGTAAAGACCGAAGGGAAATCATGTACAACGATTTTGTCATTATCGGTCCTAAAAATGATCCGGCTGGTGTAAAGGGTAAAAGTGTTGCCCAGGCCCTGGATACCATTCGTGATGCCGGAGCGGCTTTTGCCAGCCGTGGGGATGATTCCGGTACCAACAAAAAAGAAAAAATCCTCTGGAAAGAAACGGGTAAAGCCCTTCCTGAAAAAGAAGCTTGGTATGTTCAGACCGGACAGGGCATGCTGGCCACCATCAATGTGTGTGAAGAAAGAAATGCCTACACCATGACCGACCGGGGTACCTATATAAAATATCAGTCTCAGAAAGGTGGAGATGCTCCCCTGGTCGTTCTGGTGGAAGGAGACTCAGTTTTACTCAATCAATACAGTGTCCTGACCCTGAACCCGGAAAACTGTCCCAATGCAAAGTATGACCTTGCCATGGCTTTTTCCAACTGGATGGCCGGTGAAAGTGCCCAGAGCCTTATTAAAAATTTCCGATTGCTGGATAAAAAATTATTTATCCCTAATGCAAAATAGGCTACCCACTTAAGGCGGGATGTTTTCAAGGCTTTTTATGTGAATAATTAGCTTTTAACCCCTAAAAGTAAGGTTGCTAAGACGCTTGATTCTAAAGCCTGTCCCGCCTTAAGTGGGTAGCCACAAAATAGACAAGACGAATCGGCAGCCTTTATTTGTCAACTTACACTTTTTGGAGTGATATCCCTGTTGTTCGAGGATCCTTTCCAAAAAGTGTATAGTATTTTTGGCATCCTTCATTCCTGATTTACACTTTCACGAGGTGACTGTCCATTTTACGGTACTCGTTTTTTAAAAACTGTAAAGTACTTTTGGGATGCGATGAAGGATGCCGTATTTTTTCAGGCCATATAAAGGGTGTCAACCAATCTGAGGATTCCATCAGCCAATGGATTTTATCATTCAAGGGTTCTTTCATGCACTTCATCTGTTGACCACCGGTGACAGTTCCACCTGGTCAGCGGTGTCTGCAACATTGAAGGTGTCTACCCTTTCCATGCTGTTCAGTGTGGTGGTGGGTCTTCCCTGCGGTTTTTTTCTGGGATATTTTGATTTTAGAGGAAAACGGGGAGTTAGAACCCTTCTTGATACCATGCTGGCTTTGCCCACGGTGTTCATTGGTCTGATGATTTACGCTGTAATCTCCAGCCGGGGTCCCCTGGGGGATTTCAACCTTTTGTTCACCCTGGCCGGTATTGCCATGGGCCAGTCCATTCTGGCCTTTCCCATTATCACAGCCCTTACCGCATCGGCCGTGGAAACCATTGATGCCCAGTTGAAATTGACTTTGATTTCGTTGGGTGCCGGAAAAAAAGACATCATGCTCACCTGCATGTGGGAGGTTCGCTATGGCATTGTAGCCGCCCTGGTGACCGCCTATGGCAGGGTGATGACCGAAGTAGGTATCTCCATGATGGTGGGGGGAAATATCAAGTGGCACACCCGAACCATCACAACGGCTATTGCTCTGGAAACAGGCAAGGGAATGTTTGCCAACGGCATTGCCCTGGGGCTGGTGCTGGTGAGCATTGCCTTTGCGGTTAATATTTCTCTTTTTTTTCTCAGGAAACGGTAGGCTTAGGTAAAAATGACCCCTCCTTCCATATATACCCTTGAAAATATCGTCCAGGCATACAAGGGTAAAATCGCGTTGGATATCCCCCATTTGAACATTGCCCCCGGTTCCATCACCGGACTCATGGGGCCCAACGGCAGTGGTAAAAGTACCCTGCTAAAGCTCCTGGCATTTGTCTCCCCACCGGTAAAAGGCAGCCTTTTTTTTAATGGAAAGGTTGAAGCCCCCTTTTCCCCACAGGTGCGGTTTGATATTACCCTGTTGACCCAGACCCCTTATCTGCTTAAACGAACAGTGCAGGAAAACATCACCCATGGGTTGAAAATCAGGGGAAAGGCCCATGGTCGAAAAGATCCAAAGGTTTGCAAACAGGTCAAGGAGGTCATGGATAGGGTGGGGCTCTCCTTTCAAGAATTTGCCCATCGCATGGATTATGAACTCTCAGGCGGCGAGGCACAACGGGTGGCCATGGCAGCGCGTTTGATTTTAAAACCCCGGGTATTGCTGCTGGATGAACCCACGGCCAGTGTGGATATCAACAGTGCCACACTGATTCGTCGGGCAGCCCTTTATGCCAGAAAGACCTGGGGCACCACCATTATCATTGCCAGCCATGACCATGAATGGCTCCAGGGAGCCTGTGACAATTTATTTCAATTATATCATGGCAAAATCTTCCAGGCAGGTTCAAAAAACATCATTCCTGGCCCCTTTATTAAGGATGGTCAAGAATTTTTTAGCCCCTCCTCTACCACCGAGGCTGAACAAACGCTTCGGGTAACGGCCCCGCCCCATGACAAGGCTTATGCCCTCCTGAAAACCGATCATATCCACATCACCGCCGAAGAATCTCCCCCAAAGGAAGAAAGACCGGAAAAGGATTCTAACGAATCTCCAGAAAATCTGGCCGCAAACCCACACATCCAGGAAATGCCTGGCAAACTGGAGCAGAAACAATATCACACAGTCAGGGGGGAGGTATTGCGACTCATGGGGGATAAAAAGAATGGATATATCATTATGGCCATCAAGGTCAATGAAATGAACTTCACCATCCGGGCAAATCCGGAAGCGGTGATTCAATCAAAATTGCTTCCCGGCTCCCGGGTGATGCTAACCTATGCACTGAACGACATTGAGTGGATCTAAGAGCCTCGAATACGAGTTGAAATGCTGCGCCATATTGGTATAACTGCCACGGGCAGACCATATTCTGGCTCTGGTCTGCCCACAAGAAATCATGAAAATCCATCAGAGTTGACAGGACTTTCTTATAACCTACATGGCTGTAAAACCAGCCACAACGAAAAATGAAAGTCTTTTAATTCCAGCGTGTTGGTGAGACTTTCTTATAAACGGGCATGTCCTACCGGACACAACGAATATTGGGTCGTAGACGCGGAGCCAAATGATATCATGCCACCCCCTCCGACGGGCAATGGGCCCGGCCCGGGACTGTTAGACAGCCCAATTGGCCGGTTCCTATTACCCATCGGAGGGGGCTCTGCTGAGGGTGCTTGGACATTTCATTTTCATATAAAAAAAATTATTTACTTCCAAGATCTCAACTACCAGTGTACTCCTGGACTGTTTCCCGTTTTTTTTCAAGATCTCTCAAGGCGAGATAAAAGGCACCCACTGCCAGCTGGGCACAATGCTCCTCATGGGACGGAAGTGTTTTTAAAAAAGCGGACACATCTTCATGGGTGATGGACCACAGAGCCTCCATGGATTTTCCCTTTGTCAGTTCAATGACGGCATTGGCACAGGCATTGGTGTTGACACATCCATCAATATCATAGGAGATGGACGTAATCTCTCCATGGGTTGCCATGATAAAAAACTCCACGGTATCTCCGCACTCTCCGGTGCGTTTGCCATATCCATCGGCATGGGTCACCCGTTCCTGGTAATCATGTTTCAATGCCATCTCAAGGTATTCCAGGGAATGATCCTGCCAGAAATCGATTTTTTTTTGTTCCATCTTTAACACACTCATTTCAACTTGGGCTTTTACAAGCCCCTTCTGGATCTTTGATTCAGGAGGGGTGGTTGACATTATTTTAAGCCATGATAGGCTCACATATCCATTGGGGGACAAAAGGCTTATTACCACAAACACAGGATAGTATCACCGGCTAAATTGCTTTTCAAGGAGAATTCCCACCCATGTTGCATTTTATCATGGCCTTTAAAAAGTTTTTTAACTTGCTGCAACATCACAATATGCACCGGACACTTATTTTTGTTCTGGCTCTCATTGGGGGAGGAAGCGGCCTTTTGTGCTACCTTGAAAAAGACCTCACCTTTTTTGATGCCATGTGGTGGTCCATTGTCACCATGACCACTGTGGGGTATGGTGATATCTCCCCGGTAACCCTGGGCGGCAGGATCGTTGCCACCGTTGTTATGCTGAGCGGCATCGGTCTTCTGGCTCTTTTAACAGCCACCATTGCCGGTATTTTTATAGAAAACAGATTATTGGAGAGACGAGGCATGAAGCAGACCCATATTGTGGATCATTTTATCATTTGTGGCTGGAATTTCAGGGGTAAAACCATTATATCAGAGATGAAGGCCGACCCCAAGTGCCGCAAAATACCCATTGTGGTCATTGCCGATGTGGATGAAATCCCAGAACAGGGGAAGGATCTGATATTTATTAAAGGGCTTGTGGAGCCGGGAACCCTTAACAAAGCCAATGCCAATGCGGCATCGACTGCCATTATATTGTCCGATGACAATCTGGATACCTATTCCCGGGATGCCAAAGCCATACTTTCCACCATGACCATCAAAACCCATTGTCCAGATCTTTATACCTGTGTTGAACTCATGGATCCTTCCAATATGGAACATTGCCGGCTGGCCAAGGCCGATGAAATCATTGTTGTGGGGGAGCTATCCACCAATCTTCTGGTTCAGGCAGCCCTGGATCATGGAATCACCCGGCTGGTCAGCGAACTGGTGAGCAATAGATACGGCCAAGAGCTTTACAAACTAAAATGCCCGCATTATCTTGTGGGGAAATCTTTTTTCCAGGTGATGTGTGACCTTAAGGAAAAACACAATATCATCTGCATCGGCATTGAGGATACGTCGGGTAAGAAATTAACAACCAATCCAGACAATGATCATCTCCTCAATGAAAATGATTTCTTAATAGTCATTTCATGGGACAGACCAGAAGTCAGTTAGAATCTATTAGGGTCAGGTCTGCGTTGTTGACATTTTTATTGTTGATATGAAAAAGTAGGTGCTGGGTTTTAGGTACTGGGTACTGGGTACTGGGTTTGCGTACCATACTTTTTTCATTTTTGTTGTGGCAAGGGATCTTGCCATGGTCGTTATAACCGGCCCGTTGTCAAAAGGGCAACAATGCAGATTTGACCCCACTTTATTGACCGAATCAAACAAGGAGAAGGAGAACGCAATGGAAGACAAATTCAGCCTTATTAAAGAATTTTTGCAGGAGATGTCCATCTCAATCATCAAAGAGGACGCCGCAGAAGAACTTGTGGTGGTGGAAGACGAAGAAAACGGTATTAAAAATATGGTCATTGACTGCGAGGCCCCCATTGTGGTTCTGGAACAGGTGATTATGAAGGTGCCAGCTAACACCGAAATATTTTACAAAAGACTGCTGCAACTCAATCGGGAACTGGTTCATGGTGCCTTTGTGCTGGACTCAGATGAGAAATACATCATTTTTCGGGACACCCTTCAACTGGAAAACCTTGACCGTAACGAACTGGAAGGCTCCATCCACGCCCTGACCCTGGCCCTTTCCGAATATGGTGCTGAACTTTTGGAATATGTCTAATATAGAAGAAATGAGTAATTAAGGAGATATACAATGTCATTTTTTAAAAGACTGTTTAAAGTAGGCGAGTCCAACGCCCATGCCCTTGTGGATAAAATGGAAGATCCCATCAAAATGACGGAGCAAGGAATCCGGGATCTTAAAAAAGATCTCACCGGTGCCATGCACGGCCTTGCTGAAGTAAAAGGCATTGGCATCCGCACCCGCAAAGAGGCCGACAAGAAAAAACATCTGGCTGCTGACTATGAAAGAAAAGCCATGCTGCTGCTCCAGAAAATGCAGAGCAATCAAATGCCCGCTGCCGAGGCAGAACGCCTGGCCACTGAAGCATTGAATCGAAAAGAGGAAAATGCAGCCGATGCCCTGAGACTGGACAAAGAAGCCACGGCCCATGAAACAAGGGGCAATGATCTTCAATCCAAGGTGAACAAACTTAAATCCACCGTCACCTCCTATGAGAATGATCTGATCACCTTAAAGGCCCGGGCAAGAACCGCCTCCTCCACCAAGAAAATCAATGCCCAACTGGCCAATATTGACTCCTCCTCCACCATTGGAATGCTGGAAAAAATGAAAGCCCGGGTGGAAGAAGATGAGTCCCTGGCCCAGGCATATGGTGAAGTGGCTGACGCTGGCGGCTCCATTGATTCTGAAATTGACGCGGCCCTGGGGGGTGCACAAACCGCAAGCGCCTCGGAAAATCTTCTTGAACTTAAAAAAAGGATGGGGATCTCCTGATCCCTGGAACATACCATGGGCTTAATGGATTTTTTTAAATCAAAAAAGACAAACAAGGAACCGGATCCTCTGTCCGGTCTCACCCTGGATACCCTGAAAAAAGGCTATTACCTGGATTATGACATGAAAACCTGGGAGGTGCTGGCGTCCAACACCTATGACTGGGGCGACAATGACATCACCTATGAGTGGCAACTCCAATGCCACGATGATACCTTTTTTCTGGAAATGGAAAATGATGATGAGATGTTCTGGTCCCTCAGTCGCAAGGTGCCTTTACGAAAATTAGACTCGGGTATCATCACACAGCTTAAAAACGGAGAGGACGCACCTGATACCCTGCCCTTTGAAGGGGAAGTGTTCTACCTGGAGGAGACCGGAGGGGGACATTTCCATGCAGATGGGGCTGAACAGGGTCGGGAAATGATCCAATGGTGTTATGAAGATGATGATGGCACCCGGTTTCTCACCATTGAACAATGGGGGGAAACGGACTTTGAACTGAGTCTGGGTAAAAAGGTGGAGGAGTATCAATTTTCTGATATTCTTCCATCTGGAAAAACTGATATATAACGATCATGGAAAGAGAGCTTGCCACAATAAATATTTAATTTAGTTTTTAGTCAAATGGGGTCAGGCTTGTGTGGCCCCATTTGTCCTTTTACCCATTGATCACCCGGATACTTTCAGGATCAATGACCATTTCTACGGTTTCTCCCTTTTTCGGAAGTCTGCCCCGGGCCGGTACATCAAAGGAAAAACGACATCCAAACAGGGTTTTTATTCGGATGCGCATCACACTGCCCTGAAAAAAAACATCCTCAAGAATCCCGAAAATTCTATTACTTCTGTTTTTTCCAAGACCTTCACTGGCATATATATCTGCTGACTCGCTACCTTGTATTTTTTCATGGAAAACAGCGTTCTTGAGCCTGTCGTTACTGGCATCAGAAAGCAAATATTCCTGTGATCCCTCATGCTCATTGTTCGTAACAATAGTGCCCCCATCGGGCAAAAACAAAAGAGATACCTTTCCTTTATCGCCCATGTGTTCCATGGGGGGCATGGTAAAATAAGCAACGCCCTTTTCATGGGCAATGCGCACTTGTCCTTCATCTGTAAAAGAGATACCCTTTTCAACGATGTTCTGAAAACCGAGAAAATCCGCCACAATGCGATTTTCAGGGTGGTTGTAGAGTCTCACCGGTGGATCCATCTGTTCCACCCTACCCTGGCTCATGACGCAGATGCGATGGGCAACGGCAAAGGCCTCCTGCTGGTCATGGGTGACCAGTATGGTGGTGATGCGGGTCTTGTCCAATATAGTGCAAAGATCAGATAGCAATCGTTCCCGGAGCAGCCGGTCAAGGGCTGCCAGGGGTTCATCCAGCATGATAAGCTTTGGTTCCGGCGCCAGGGTTCTGGCCAGGGCCACCCGCTGGCGTTCCCCACCGGACAACTCTGTGATGCGCCGCTTACCATGGATCGATAAACCCACCAGTTCGAGCATTTCTGCCACCCGATGTTTAATCTCTTTCTTGGTTTTTTGTTTCATCTCCAGACCAAAGGCAATGTTCTGGAAGACATCTCTATGGGGGAACAGGGCAAAATCCTGGAACATCATGCCAAAATTTCGTTCATGGGGGAAAAGATCCTTGATGTTTTTACCCCGGAACAGCACTTCTCCCCCATGGAAGGTGTCAAGCCCTGCCACAATTCGAAGAAGGCTTGTCTTGCCACACCCCGAGGGTCCCAGCAGGCAAAGACGTTCCCCCCGATCCATGGACAGGCTCACCGAGTGAAGGATTGTTTCCCCCCCCATATCACTTGAAATATTTTGTAAGGATAACTCTTTCATTTAAAAGCCTTCATGACCCTGGGGTCTCACCTTCTCAATGACCATGAAACCGGCAGCAGTAACCAGCATCAGGAGGGAAGAAACCGCCATGGCCTGTCCATAATTGGTGGCTCCGGGTTGTCCCAGAAACCGATAAATAGCCACGGGGATGGTGGCATACTCGGGCCGGGCCGTGAACAGGGTGGCACCAAACTCCCCCAGGCTGATGGTAAAGGCAAAAACGGCCCCCACAGTGAGGGCCCGTCCAATGATGGGCAGATCCACATGGAACCAGACTTTGCCAGGTGAGGCTCCCAGCATGGTTGCAGCTTCTCTCAGGGAATTGGGGATGGATCTCAGGGCTGGCAGCACCGATCTCATCACAAAGGGAAAAGCCACCAGAGTATGTACCACCGGCACCAAAAAAGGCGAGGTTCGCAAATTCAAAGGGGGGGCATCCAGGGTGATAATCATGCCAAATCCCAGTGTAACAGCAGAGGTAGATAAGGGCAGCATGAACAAAGGATCAAGAAAACCGGCAAAGCGCCCCTTTGCCCCATGGGTCACCACGGCTGCACATCCCCCCACCACCAGGGCCATGCCCAGGGTGGCCATGGCAAACATCAGAGAATTTCCCATGGCCCTGACAGGAGGCACATAAAAAATGGAACCAGACACATTATAAAACAGGGATTTATAAAAAATAAGAGAAATCCCCCCCTCAACCCATAAAGACTTGATCACCAGAGACAGCATGGGACACAGACAAAAACAGGTGATAAATCCCACACAGCCTCCCACCATGCACTTTTCCATCACACCCGATGGGGTCTTGGCAGACACGGCCTCGGTGTCTGGAGAGAACTGGACAAGGCGTTTTTGCAAAGCCGTGTAAACCCACATCATGGCAAAGGTAATTACGATTTGAAGCAAGGAGAGCATGGCCGCCACGGGCAGATTAAACAGATGGGCCGCCTGGCGGTAAATTTCCACCTCAATGGTGGAAAATTCCGGCCCCCCCAAAATAAGAATGACCCCAAAGCTGGAAAAACAGAAGATAAAGACCAGAAAAGAGGCGGCAAAGATGGCGGGTTTTAAAAGAGGCAGGGTTATCCGGAACAAAATCTGTACAGGCGTTGCCCCCAGCATGGCACCGGCTTCCCTCATCTGGGGACCAATGGCGGACCAGAATCCCACAACGATGCGAAGCACCACAGAAAAATTATAAAACATATGGGCCACAAAAATCATGGCAAGGGACTGCTCTGCGGCCATGTTGCCCAAAAGCCCTTTTTCCCCGGCCAGGGCCTGGAAGGCCGCGGCCACCACAATGGTGGGCAATACAAAGGGGATGGTGGCAAGGGTCATGAATAATTTCTTCCATCGGAAATTAAAATTGGCCATGACATAGGCGCAGGGAAGCGCAATAACCAGGGTCAACAGTGTGGAAACCCCTGCCTGCCACAGGGTGAACCACACAATGCTGGCCATGCGTTTTGATTGAACCACATATCCGGAGCTTGACAGGGAAAAGTCCCCCTGGCTGAAAAAACTTTTAAAAAGAATGCCCGCCAGGGGATAAAAATAAAACAGGGACAAAAATACCAGGGGAATCACCCCGGCCAACACCGCAGGAGAAATGGTGAATCTTTTTTTCATTACAACATTAACTCAGTCCACTGGCTAAGCCAGAGGTCTCTATGGGATTGGATGAGATTAGCTGAAAGGGTGGCAGGTTCCGGGGTAATCCTGGCATGTTTTTGAAAAACCTCGGGCAGCACCGCTTTCTTATTGGCGGGAAATACAAACATCTGTAAAGGGATATCTGCCTGAAAATCCGGGGAAAGCAAAAAATCCAGCAACTTTCCGGCAAGGATTTCCTGATCTGTGCCCTTGAGGATTCCGGCAAATTCAATCTGGCGAAAGGCAGATCCATGACCAAGAATAACCCCAGTGGGGCTTTGTGCCGGTTTTTCCTTGGCATAAAATACTTCTGCGGCAGGGCTTGAAGCATAACTCACCACCAGGGGGCGATCGCCATCTGAAGCGGCCGAAAATTTTCCCCAGTAGGCCTCTTTCCACCCACTGGTGATCAACACATCGTTGGCTTTGAGCTGTTTCCAAAAATCAAGATATCCAGCCTCTCCAAATCGGCTGATGGTGGCCAGAAGAAAGGCCAACCCCGGGGAAGAGGTGGCTGGATTTTCTATCACCAGCAGTCCTTTGTACTGGGGTTTTATTAAATCTTCCAGCATGGCAGGGGGCACCATCTCATGGGTTTCAAACCATTTCCGATCATAATTAAGACATACATCTCCAAAATCAACGGGCAGCAAGCCATGGGAGGGATCAAGTTTCAGGCTGTCATCCACATCAGAAAGATGTTCAGATAGATGGGGAATAAACATATCCGCAGCCAAAGCCCGGCTTAAAAACGTATTGTCCACCCCGTAAAAAACATCGGCAAGGGGATTGTTTCTGGATAAAATCGCCTTGTTCAAGGCTTCCCCGGCATCCCCAGCTTTTAAAAAAATCACCTTGGCATTATGAGCTTTTTCAAATAGGGATATGACATCAGCGCTGACACTGAAACTGTCATGGGTCATGAGGGTGATCTCTTGCACAGGTTCCGGTGCAGTCACCGCCACCGGTGTTTCTGACTCTGTTGCAGTGTCAGATACCACTGTAGTGTCAGATACCACAGGTGTTGATGCCACCTTCTCTTTTTCACTGTCCCGGGAACAGCCACACATTACAAAAGCACTTAACAGCAAAAGAAGCAGTCCATAGTGTATCTTCATTTTTATTTCCTTTACAAAAAAAAATCCATTGACCATTCCGGCACAAGCAGGAACAGGTTCAATGGATTTTAATATAATATAATTCACTGAAAATTCCCTACGCCAGCATTACCCGGATCAGGTTAAGCGGTCGGGACAATAGTCACCCCTCTCAGCCGATAATCAGCTCCCGCAGGGCTCTTTAAGTTATGCAGACCCCCTTATAAAGGGTTTACACTAAAACCAACGCCACAGCAAGTCAAGAAGTATTCCCAATTGAAGTCCTTCACATGAGCCCAAAAGCACTTTAGAAACTGAACTTAGCGCCCTTTGGGCGGGCTTTTTACAACCCGTTGATTTAACAGTTCATAAAATGGAAATTCCTATACTATCGAGATAAAATAGGTGTCCGGAATCATGCTCTTGGCAAATCCTTAATTTTACAAAATCTCCCGGATGAGGTGCTTGGTCTTAAGGACAAACCCCATTTTTTTCTTGATACGACAATTCCAAAATGAGAATTTACATACCAGATATTCGTCCTTGACTTAACATATATAAACGAATAAAATCGAAACGTTATTGAATGGAGTTCTTAACAGTTATCCACACAAAAAGCCCCCGGGCAAGGAGACCATCATGTATGAAATCATAGCCAATCCAGAAGATTATCAAATAGATGACCTGATCAACGGTACCGGCAACGCCCCCATGGAATTTTCCCAGGATGAGCGTCAGAAATGGGCATCAGAAATCGACGACTTCAGTAAAAAGCTCATTGATTTTTCTGCAAAATCAAAGGAATTATCTAAGGTCTTGTCCAGTGCCAGCACCATTTCAACCACCCCAGCGTCTTTAAAAACCCTTAAAATTCAGCTATTCAATATCAATGACTCATTGAACAATGCCCTTGAAATTGCCAGGAAACTGGAATCGGATATTGTTTCAAAATAACTGCCACGGGCAGACCGTATTCTGGCTCTGGCCTGCCCACAACGAAGCATGAAAGAATGTTAGACATATCTACTGTTTTATATAAACGGGTATGTCCTGCTGGACATGTGGGTTTATAAAATGCGATCGAGTGATAAATAAAATCAGTCTACCCATTCCGGAAACCCATCGACATTATTGTCGACCATAACGCCTTCCGTCGAATTGATCTCTTCCCATAATTTTACATTATAATCATAAGTCATTGATATTAATTAAAAAAAATATTTTTATCTCCTTGGCACGATTCCTGTAATAGTTAAAATAACAACAGACAGTTACACAACTAAAAACTGTTATTATCAATCTATTCAACAAGGAGATTATTCATGAAATTTACAACCACATTGAAAAAAGCCACACTAATTTCAGCATCATTGCTCATGATCACCCTGCCAGCCATTGCAGGCAACGGGCCTGGAGACGGCAGCGGCAACGGTGGAAACGGTCCGGGAGACGGTAGTGGAAACGGCCCTGGTGACTGTAGCATCACCATGCAGACAACGCTGGATTCATTCACCCTGGCCAAGGGCGGACATGGTCCCGGGGATGGTACCGGTAACGGCGGAAACGGACCTGGAGATGGCACTGGAAATGGCCCGGGAGAGGGTACCGGCACTGGAGACTGCCCCAACGCCTGATGACTGGAGACTCGATGATCCATGATCTCTAAAATTAATGGCTCTTCGCGGATTGGTGTGATTTGCTCCCAAAACTGTCCGGTGTTATGATCAAGCTTAAATAAAGGCTGTCCTCAGGGGCAGCCTTTTTTGTCTCGGTTTTCCTGTCTGGCACGGCTCTCATGCCTTCAAACCGGTTGCTAAAAAAAGTGTGTTTTGTTAGATGTAGATTCGATGAAACACGGGAAAGTGTCCACACCAGAGCTGTCCATTGGATGGTGCAAAGGAATTTTCAAATGGGAAGACCACATTTTTTTTCAATCATGATTTTATGGTGCCTGATTTTTTCCCATCCGGTTGTCGCACAGGAATTCCTTTCCGGCCAGGTTTTGGAGGTAAATGAACAAAAAAAGGAATTTGTGATGCACCTTGAAATCCCCCCAAAAAATGTGGAAGATGCCTTCCAAGGAAAGGAAAGTATCCGGGTTCGACCTGCCATGGAAAATATTCTCCCCCTTTGTGCCGGTGAGACGATGTTACCTGAATGCGTAACAGCCGGAAGCCATGTGCGTGTATGGGGGCATTGGGAAAAACCCGGGCAAAATGTGCTTCTGGCCAATGATATCAAAGGATGTGCCGGAGGGGGATGCGCTGACCCCACAGGAATATTGTCCCGGTTGAAAAAATCATTGGGATTCAAGAAAAATCAAAGTGCAAGAAACATCATGGGAGAGGTAGACTCAGGAGGGTCAGGGAACGCCTCTGGTGGTACTGCTGGCAGCGGTTCCAATGGGAGTTCCGGTGGAGGGTCTGGTTCCGGCAACGGTTCTGGCGGCGGTGGCGGTGGAGGCGGTGGAGGCGGTGGAGGAGGAGGAGGAGGAGGAGGTGGTGGTGGTGGTGGTGGTGGCAGCCATTGAAACTGAATCCAAGCTGGAAAGGCATTCTATTTGTCTTTGGAATCCTCATCATGCTCCTTTTGGGCAATTTTTACTGGCAGGCGCAACGCATCAACAAAAGTTTCAAACAACACTCCTTAACCCATTCCACGGTTCTGGGGGGCGTGGTGGAGCTAAATATCCGTAACTCCATGACAAACCATGGTGCCCTGGAAACCCTGATTGGCCATTCCCTTGAAAACACTGCTCGGTTTGTCCGCTATCTGAACCAACTGGAACCCTTCACGGCCCAAGAACTGGAAGCCTTTGCCAACGCTTCTGGTCTGGAAGGCATCACCATTTTCAACCCCCAAATAAAATCAACAATAGCTGGCCCCCAGAGATGGCTGCACCGCCCCATAGACGATAAGGACAATGGCCTGATTTTTTTACCCAACGCCCATCTTTATCTTTTTGCGGTTCCCCCTTTGAGCCAAAAACCATTTTCCCATGGAAATGACGGCATTGTTGTGGGAATGTCTTCAGAACAAATGGATAAAATCCAGGAAACCCAGTCCGTGGATCATCTGATCAAACGTCTGAACCAAATGAAGGGTATTGAGTATGTACGATTTGAGGCCATTGAAGCCCAAAAGCCTCCTGGCCTTCCCGGTTCCCATGACACCAGACTCATCCATATCAATGACAGACCGGTTTCTGAAACCCGAATTACAATGGGAGACAAAATGTTAGTTGTGGGTCTTGAGGCCAACTATTTTTCCAACCGTATGGCAAGCCTTAAAAAAGAACTCATGGTCTTTATTTCTCTAATGGTGATCCTTGGCGGAATTTCATCCGGGTGGCTTTATCGCCTACAGCGGCATAGACTGGAACAGACCCGGACGTTTGAAAGAAAAATGGCCCGGCAACTGGAGCAGGCTTCCCTTGGCCGGGCTGCGGCAACCATCACCCATGAAATGAGAAATCCCTTAAATGCCATCAGCATGGGGCTACAGCGCCTGGAGATGGAGTCCCGGGCTCTTGACGATGATCATCGTCAACTGATCACCAGCATGAGAGAAGCGGTGGAGCGCAGCAATGGGGTCATTACCCATCTACAACAATATGTCCACTCCTTTGAACCGGGTCACCAAGAGATTTTTTTGGCTCCCCTTCTGGACTCGCTTGGGGTATTATATCATTCTCAATGTAACAAAAATAAGATTTTCCTTGATTTTCAACTTGATGACGGAGCAACGGTGAAAGGAGATGTAAATTATCTTGGTCAAGCCTTTGAGAATTTGCTAAAAAACGCAGTGGAGGCTCAGCCCCATGGGGGTAACATTAAGGTTAGGCTGTCAAAAAAAGAGAAAAACAACATCATACACATTGAAAATCCATGCCCTACCCTTACATCCGAACAGACCCAACGGGTATTGGATCCCTATTTTACGACAAAGACCTATGGCACGGGTTTGGGGCTTGCCATCAGCAAAAAAATAATAGAGGCCCATGCCGGGCAACTTGAAACCCATTGTAACGATAATATCTTTTCAGTATCTGTGACACTTCCAAGGGCTTGATCACACAAGTGTACATCGGGATATGGCAAAACGATTCATTCCAGAGCAGGAGCAAAAAACATGAAGATATTGATTGTGGACGACGAGGAAATGCAACGCAACATGCTGCAAGGGTTCCTTGAAAAACAGGGATTTCAAACCCTGACCGCTTCGGGTGGAAAAGAAGCCCTGGCCCTTTTTGAAAACCACCCGGTGCAGCTTGTTCTTATGGATCATCGCATGGAAGACATGAACGGAGATGAGGTGCTGAGAAAAATGAAGGCTCTGTCCCCCCTTGTTAAAGCCATCATGATCACGGCTTATGGAAATGTGGAAACCGCTGTCAAAGTCATGAAACTCGGGATCAATGATTTTCTTGAAAAACCCATTGATTTAAAAAAACTCCTCGATAAAATCCACACCATGGAACAAGAAATCGCCATGGAAACGGAATCCGACCAGGTGACAGAATCAATTGAACACCAGAAACTGCCCTTGGCCATCATCGGCACCAGCAGCCCGATGCAGGAGTTGCTGTCCATGGTATACCGCATTGCCCCCACTGACTGGTCTGCTCTCATCCGGGGAGAAACCGGCACGGGAAAGGAACTCATTGCAAGGCTTCTGCACCTCATGAGCCATCGAAAGGATGCCCCTTTTATTGAGGTCAACTGTGCAGCCATACCGGAAACCCTTTTTGAATCCGAATTGTTCGGCCATGAAAAAGGTGCATTCACCGGGGCGTCAACCCGGAGAAAGGGCCGCTTTGAATTGGCGGATAATGGAACTTTGTTTTTGGATGAAGTGGGAGAACTTCCCCTGCAACTCCAGGCAAAGCTGTTGCGAACCCTACAGGAAAAAAAAATTACCCGGGTGGGGGGAGAAACTGATATTCATGTTGATATCCGGGTCATTGTTGCCACCAACAGGGATTTAAAGCAGATGGTAACCGAGGGTCTGTTCCGGGAGGATCTTTATTTTCGACTCAATGTTCTGGAGTTGATGATACCGCCTTTGAGGGAACGGCGGGAAGACATCATGGAACTGACCCATCATTTTTTTGACAAATATAATTTTACCGACATCTCCTTTCACCCCGATGCCGCAGCCCAGCTGGTTAAATATGATTTTCCGGGCAATATCAGGGAGCTTGAACACATGATCCAGCGATTGGGAACCCTGGTTCGGGGAAAGGTGATCCACCTTAAGGATTTGCCCCCCATGATCCGGGAACGCCAGACTTACTCTGGTAAATTAAATGAACGTTTGGCAGCGGTGGAAAGACAAATGCTGCTGGCGGCCCTGGAGGATAATGACTGGATTCAGACCCGGGCAGCAGCAGCCCTTGGCATCAGTGAACGGGTGCTTCGATATAAGATGGATAAAGCCAATATCAAAAAATAAAGCCTTCATTCCTGCCTATAGGCAACAAAATTGGGATTCCATCTCTGTTCTCAATCCTTTGATCCGATTTATTTTTTCCATCAAAACTTCGCCTTTGACATTATCCCCTGACATGAGAATTTGCTTCTGATCCGGGCAAAGATACCAGGTACACACAAAAGGCCGTTCCATACGAGACAAAAGACAGCCAGTGCTTGAGAAGTTACAACATTGGCGGTGGCCAGTGTGATTCTTATCTTTATAAATTTGTGTCCGGGGAAGTCTGCCAAAGGTAAAATAGAGGTAAAGCAGATCTTTGAAATCAAACCAGATGGTGGCTTTTTTGCAGCAGATATCCTGACAATCAATACACGTGGCCGCGCACAGATCATCCCACAATGAACAACGTGTCATGTTCCCTTACTGTTTACAATCCACGCATATATTCAGGCCGCCTCACCGCCGGATTTTTGATACCGTCTTCAACCCGTCTTAGAAACTTTTTTTTATCTTTCCCCAACTCACCTTTTAAACTCAGATAGTTGGACGCATGGTTGGTGTTGAATATACAGCCTGTCAGGTCATCATCGGTATGATCTATCAGCGTATACAATTCCTCCAGAATCTGGGTTGAGGTGCATGGCTGGAATTTATTTTTTAAATTCTGCGCCAGTATCCCTGACCCCGGTGTCATCTCCAATGTGAGCGGGGAAATATACCACTTCCTTGGAATGGAGGGTGCCATACGGTTTATCAATTTTGCTGAGTCAACAGCATGGCTATGGCTTTTTACAGGATCGTTGCCAGCAAGGCCCAACAGGAAAATTCCGGACCAGTCAATTCCTGCCCGGTGACATTTCTGGGCAGCCAGTGCATAGTCGTCCTGGGTCGCTCCTTTGTTGCAGTCTTTGAGTACCTGGTCGTTCCCGCTTTCAATGCCGACATAAACCATTGAAAAACCGACGTCGGCAAGCCGTTTTAAATCCTCATCAGACTTGTTGAGGATATCTTGGACATGGGCATAGGCGCTGACCTTCCTCAAATTCGGGTGCTGCTCATAACAATATTTGGTCAATTCAACGAGGATATCTGCTTTCACGACAAATGCATTCCCGTCTTCAAAGAATATTTTTTCCACCCGGCTTCCGAACATTTCTCCGGCCTTATGAATATCTTTCTTGATCTCCTCAATGTCCTTGCGCATTGAGAATTTTTTTGTCAAATACATGGAGCAAAATGTACACCTGTGTGTACATCCGTTTGTAACCTTGATTAATAATGCATCCCACTCCGAAGGAGGTCTGAATACAGGTGCTTCTAAATTGCCAACATCTAAGTTCATAATTTTTTTACCCTTTTAACGTTTCAAAGGCAGAATCTACCTTTAAGAACGATCTCATTTGAAATACACAAAAACTCTATTATACAGTCGTAAAATTAGTCAACGACCTCCGGCAGAGCCGAAGGCTTGTATTGTGAACCGCTCAAAGCGGTCTTAAAAGCGTGAACCACCTAAAGGTGGCAAGGCTATCTTAAACAATTCGTTTGTTGGGAATTAACTATTCTTGCCAATGGCAGTATTTGGCTTTGGCTTCATGCATCTCTAAAAACCTCATGATAATTGGTTCTAATGTACTGGATCAGCATTAATCATAGGTCAAGGGACATTTTCTTATGCAAACACCTAAATGTCGCTGTAGTATTATGACACTCCCGCAAATGTCAAACTTTGGAAGTCTCCCCAGCATAGCCGGGGGTTTACCATTATGAACTTAGCGCCCTTTGGGCGGGCTTTTTACAACCCGTTGATTTAACAGTTCATAAAATGGAAATTCCTATACTATTAAATTACATGGATGGCATAAGTGAATCAGGCAGAAATGCTTCAGATTACAATGATGATCAACTTGCCAAGAATCTTGATAGGCTTTTCGATGCAGATCGAAAAGCCCTCATGACTGAGTTGTCCATAAATGCCATCAAAATACACCAACTCGAAACAAATCGAATTCATAACGACAGCACATCCATTACTTTTAAGGGTTCTTATAAGGATGAATATCCTGAAGCCGTTAAGCTTAAAAACGGGTTTAATAAAGATCATCGACCAGACTGTAAACAAATTGTATTCGGCTTTAACATCACGGCTGATGGAAATGTCCCCGTATCGTTTGAATGGTGGCTTTTTTCACATTCAATCGTACCCCAAACTGCGAGATCAACGTAATTCATAAAATCATGTACAAAAGGTGCAAAATGTAAGTTATAAATGAGGGTGAAATAATGATTTGGGGGCATATCACTTAAGATGATTGAAGAAAATATGCCATTTAACGTAACAAATATGATTTGAAATGAAATTTAAGGATTTAGATCTTAAACCCATCGAACCGGTAGTCTGCATGTGGCGCTTATTCAGAAAACGCATTCTTCCAGTAAAGAAAAACCATCAAAACCCCTCCTGCCATGGCAATACCAGCGCTTGCCAGAAAGAGATATCCCTTCCAGGTATCATAAAACAAACCGCTGAAAAAGAACCCTACCATCATGCCTGCCCCATAGGTGACCGCGTTGTTCATGGCCTGTCCAATGGTTTTCCCCCCCTGGGGTGAAAGCCTTTCAATGGCCAGGATACTTGCCACATGAAAGGCCCCATAGGAAAAGGCGTGGAGCAACTGGGAAGAAAGAATCACCATGGAAGATGAGGTCACAAACAATATCCACCAGCGGAGCATGGCCGCCCCAAAGGAGAACACCAAGACACTGCGAATTTTAAAATGCCTGAAAATCCGATCAGAGCCCGCCATAACACCAATCTCGGCAAGGGACGCCAGGCCCCATGCCATACCGATAAATCCGGTGGAGAGCCCCATGTCATCCAGGTAAATGGAAAAAAAACCATAATAGGCCCCATGGCTCACCAGCATGAGAAAGGCCGCCAGGAGAAACAAGCTGGTATTAAGGGAAAAAAAAGTGCTCAACCCGAATCCGGAAGGGCTTTTTCGCATTTTTTTTTCTCCCTTTGGCATGCCCAGCCCCAGAAGAAACTGAAGACAGCCACCGGCCAAAATGAGAGGAATAATAAGCGTTGTTGAGGTATCGGACAATATGCGTCCAAGTCCCACGGCCATCAAAATAAAGGCAATGGAACCCCAGGCCCGGGAGGCCCCATATTTTTTCTTTTCAGCCCCCAGAATATCCATGGCAAAGGCTTCCACAAAGGAAATAATGGGTGAAAAAAAGATTGAATGGACGGCAAGAATGATCAGGATGGGAATAAATTCCCGGGAAAAGAAAAGAAAGAACCACACCAAGGCACTGGCAAGGGAACAAAATAGCAGAATGGATTTGCGGGCATTAAGCTTATCCGCTGCCATGGCCCATAATACGGGAAAAATCACCACCCCGGCAGTTTTCACGGTGGAGAGGACACCAATCTCCATCCCTGAAAAACCGAGGTGATGGCAAAACAGATTAAAGTAGGGAAGAAAAATTCCCAGGGTCCCAAAATAGACAAAATAATGGGACCCCAATATCAATTTTAAGGGAATCAAATTGCCCGCATGGCTCCAAGATCCATGCCAAGATCCAGGGCCTTCTGGTTCATCTCAATGAAATCTTCGGGAACCCTTGATTTCAAAATTTCCATCACCGACGGTGGTTTCAAAACTTCAGTCACCCCAAGAACGGCCCCCAGCATGCAGACATTAAAGACAATGGGTTTGCCGATTTCTTCCATCACGGTCTGGTACATGGGAAGCTCGATCTGCTTGGCATCCACCTTTTTGGTGGTGGTCACAAAACGCGAATCCGTGATGACGATGCCGCCGGGCCGGACTAAATCTTTATAGGTGGTGTACGCTTCCTGGGTGAGGCACACCAGAATATTGGCTTGATTCACCTCGGGAAACATGATGTCACCATCGGAGATGATCACATCACTCCGGGTGGAACCTCCCCGGGCTGCGGCCCCATAGGTCTGGGACTGGGTGGCGTTTTTTCCTTCATGAATAACAGCGGCTTCGGCCAGAATAATGGCGGCGGTGATGACGCCCTGGCCTCCGGATCCTGAAAAAATCAATCTGGTTCGTTTCATGCGTTTCTCCCCTTCATGGCTCTTTCAACCACTTTATCATACTCCTGGCAATACTCAGGTGCGTCATTGTCCACAAAAATACCCCGGGGAATCAGCAGGGGATTTTTTTCCAGGGCTTTGGAACCCAGTTTTGCCGTGGTGTTTTTTTGAATTTCCAGCATCTGGGAGGCATTTCCCTCCTTGTTTTTACGCCCATAGTGGGTGGGACACTGGGAGAGGATTTCCACCACGGAAAAGCCCTTATGCTCAATGGCTTTTTTCAGGACATCCACGGTTTCAAGGACGTGATAGGCCGTTGATCGGGCCACAAAAGAGGCTCCGGCAGCCGTGGCCAGTTTCACCACATCAAAGTCATTGTCAATGGTGGAATAGGGAGCGGTGGTGGCTTTTTTCCCGGGGCCTGACAAGGGAGAATACTGTCCCCCGGTCATGCCATAAATCCGGTTGTTCATCACAATGGCGGTGATGTCAATATTTCGTCTTGCCGCATGGATAAAATGATTCCCCCCAATGGCGAGGGCGTCTCCATCCCCCATGGGAACGATGAGTTTGAGTTGCGGTTTGCTCAGCTTAACTCCGGTGGCAAAGGCAAGGGCCCGGCCATGAATGGTGTGAAGGGAATGAAAATCCACATAGCCAGAAATCCGGGCGGAACACCCAATGCCAGAGGTCATGACCAGATCTTTTTTGTCCAGTTGCAGCTGATCCACAGCCCGCAAAAGGCAGTTCAATATGGTTCCATGCCCACATCCCGGGCACCACATATGGGGAAAAAACCGTTCCCTGATATAATTTTTTACACTCATGTTACACCCCCCTTCCCTGGATAACCCGAAGGAGTGATTTGATATCCGTCGGTGTGATCAATTTTCCATCTATGCGGTTCACAAGAAATACCTTTTCTGGCCGATCCACGGCGGCCTTTACATGACGCATCACTTGCCCCATGTTCATTTCAACCACCAGCACAGCTTTGGCATTGGCACATTTTTCCCGGATCATGGCTTCGGGAAAAGGCCAGATGGATTGCAACTCCAGAACCCCCATTTTCTCCCCCCGGGCCCGGCGGTTGGTGGCAATGTGAATGGCAGATCGAGCAGAGGCACCATAGGAGATAAGGACATATTCGGCATCTTCCATGAAATGCTCTTTATACCGGGTGATGTTGTGTACGTTGTTTTCAATTTTATCGTTGAGATGGTGGAGCAGTCCACTGACCACCTTGGGGTTGTTGGAGGGAAACCCCCACATATCATGGAACAAACCCGTTACATTGTATCGATGATCCCCCCCAAAATCGGACATGGGAAGACGGCCATCTTCCCGGGGCAGGTAGGGATGATAATCAACCCCCTTGCCAAGGGAGGTTCTCAGACGATCCACCCGGGGAATCTCACCCTCTTCCGGAATGATCAATTTTTCCCGCATGTGGCCCACTGCCTCATCAAAGAGGAGTACCACAGGGGTTCGATAGGTTTCGGCCAGGTTAAATGCGTCCACGGTCATGGCAAACACATCTTGATGGTTGGAGGCGGTCAGGGCAATGATGGAATGGTCCCCATGGGTTCCCCATCTGGCCTGGTTGATATCCCCCTGACTGACGTGGGTGGGGTTACCCGTGGAAGGCCCCCCACGCTGGACATTGACAATCACGCAGGGGATCTCTGCCATGCAGGCGTACCCAAGGGCCTCCTGCTTCAGGGAAAACCCCGGCCCGCTGGTGGCGGTCATGACCTTATGTCCGGTTAATGATGCCCCGATGATGGCGCACATGGAGGCAATTTCATCCTCCATTTGGATAAATTTTCCCCCCGTTTCCGGTAGACGCTTGGACAACACCTCGGCAATCTCCGTGGACGGGGTAATGGGGTACCCTGCAAAAAAATTAACACCTGCATACAGTGCCCCTTCTACACATGCCTCACTTCCCTGGACAAATTTTATTTTATCAGTCATTTTTATCATCCTGGTCAGTAAGCACCTCAATTGCAAGATCAGGGCACCTTAGTTCACATAATTTACAGCAGATGCAATCCTCTGGTCTTGCTGCAATAACTTTTTCCTTGGAATCAAGTTCAAGAACCTGTTTGGGGCAGAAATCCACACATATTCCGCAGCCCTTACACCAGTCTCTATTTATGACATGTTCCTTTAGTTTAAGCCTTGCCATACACTCCTCTTAGTGTCTGTCCATGCCGTTTTAGGGCATTAATAAGTATGAAAGCTGGAACCACGTTGTTCCCGGCACCCCACTCAACCGTTTGAATGGGCTTACCATAATAACGCTTTCACACAGGATTTAAATATTCCGGAAAAGGACTGTATCAAAAACAGGCATCCTTCAAAAATACTTTACACTTTTTTAGGGCACTCCCTATTTGCAGGGGCTTTTTCCCAAAAGACTGTAAAGCACTTCTATGGTCATATGAAGGATGCCCAAAGACAGTACCTAACTTGGATGATACACGACCTTTTTTCCAGTCAAAAGAAGAACACAATTCATAAAATAAATAATTGTATTATCCGCTTTTTGTGATGATTATTTTATTTGAGTTACCAAGTCAAGGATTACCTGAATTTATTAGAAAAAGTATACGATTTGTGGTAAGAGATGCCCATGAAACTCATAAAAAACATGCCCCTTGTCACCGCCGTCATCCCCACATTTAACAGGGGTTGGTGTCTGGCGGAAGCTGTGACATCGGTGATAGATCAAAAATACCCTGCCATGGAAATCATTGTGGTGGACGACGGCTCAACGGACAACACCAGCCAAGTGCTTGAACCTTACATGGACAACATTACACTATTACACCAAAAAAATACAGGGGTCAGCGCGGCAAGAAATTTTGGCATCCGACAAAGCAGCGGTGATTTTGTGGCCTTTCTGGACTCCGATGACCGCTGGACACCGGATAAAATAACATGCCAGGTGGACTTTTTCCAGCACCACCCCCAAGCCATGATCTGCCAGACGGAAGAAATATGGATACGCAACGGGAAAAGGGTAAATCCCAAATTCAAGCATAAAAAATCATCGGGAATGATATTTGAATCCTCCCTGGAACTTTGTCTGGTAAGCCCTTCAGCGGTGATGATGCGCTGTCAATTTTTTCAAATCAAAGGCTATTTTGATGAGACCCTACCCGCCTGTGAAGATTACGATCTCTGGTTAAGGACAGCCACGGACATGCCCATTTTTCTGGTGGATCAGCCCTGCACCATCAAGCAGGGGGGCCACTCGGATCAACTCTCCTCGGCCCACTCCCTCGACAAATATAGGATACAGTCCATTGAGGCTCTTCTCAAAGGCGATACTCTCAGCCCCCCCCAGCAAAAGGCAGCTATCACCGTACTAAGGAAAAAATATGCCATTTACGGCCAAGGCTGCATCAAACGGGGAAAATTGGACGAGGGCCAACGGTGCTTTGACCGGGAAGCCGCCCTTCCGAGCTTTTATTCCCATTGAATCTGATTGTAGTAAGAAAATGTAGCACAGGAGCACCGACAGCAGAGCCCCCGACGGCTGACCTGAGCGGAACATTGGGAACCAAAGGGGGAGGATTTTTGCCCTTTTAGGCGTTAAGAAGCACAGACTCTGTCTGAGGACACACTTGCCCGCAGTTTCTGTGATTTAGCCTAAAAGGGCAAAAATACCCCCCGACGTTCCCGTTCCGGTCAGGGCAGCCGTCGGGGGCGGCATTACACCATTGTGTTTTTCGCTTTACCAAACCTCCAAACCCCTATCTGTTATCTGGAACACTACACCATAAGGGATATCGCCCGACACCGTTCATCCAGCCGCTTGGGGGATATTTTTACGGGTGTTTTTAATTCCTGGGCAAACTGAGAGACCTTATATTCCTCGATCATCCAAAAAAACGCCTCAATGGCATCTGCCTTTTCCCGGGAGGATTCCACGGAAAGGGTGTTGAGCATGTCATTTAACCGGGTGGTATATTTTTCCACGGCGGCTGCCTTTTGCTGATCACGATTAAAATCCACCATACCCCGCTGGGCCCGAATGCCAATGGCCATGACATACCGTCTGAGATGGGGTATTTTCTCCAAAGTGTACATTTCCAAAAATCCATTGGGAATAAGAGCTGTTACAGCCACCTTAAGATCTTCCACCCATTTTGTTACCTGGGGCCGACTGATATTTTTCAGCTGGATTTGTTTTAAAATATCCTGTGTTTTATCATGGGCTTCGCACAATTGGCCCACTTCTGAAATCAACGTTTGGCCAATGCCGTACAATTGGGGAATGGTACGGCTGGCATGGTCTTCAAAATCATGTTGGGTACGAATTTCTTTTAAAAAAAGATGCCGCATCACACAATTAAATAATGCGCTGTCAAAGGAAAGGTTCCCCCCCACCAGGGAAGCGTGGGCTTTAACATTCCGGGCCCGTTTCAGATCTTTTTTCAGGGCATTGACGTCTGTTTCATAAATGATTTCATAAAGCGCCATAACTCCCTCCCGGTGAGATCCCCGGGCCGCACTCTGCTTTTTAAAAAGACGAAGATGCACCGTATCCCCCTCCCGGGTCAGGGCAGGATAGACCCCATAGGTGTATCCTTCTACCGCCTCAACGGGTATAGAATCAGGCAGATCCCCCAGGCTCCAGGAGACAATATTCTCCCTTTCATATTCTGCGCACACCTTTTCAAAGGCATCTTCCTTGGGGCGCATGGTATCTGAAAACGTTTTTAAAACCGTTCGATCCCGGGATGCCGCAATCTCCCGGTCCTTTTCATCCCGGATGGAAATCCGCATTTTCAAATGATCTTCAAGTCCTTTGTCAGACCAAGCAGATGCGGGCACATTAACACCAAACCGCCGGTTGACAAACTGACTGAGTTCGGAAAACAAGGGCCTGTCGCGATGGGGCATCTCTTTTACAATAATCTGGGCCTTGGTGGATATCGGCATGAGCATCACCCGGTATTTTTTGGGAAGATTTTTGATCAATGCCGTTATTTTTTCCTTAAAAAGACCTGGTACTAAATATTCAAGGGAGGCATTTTCCACCGATTCTGCAGACATGGCCGGAACTTTTAAGGTAATCCCATCGTGTTCGGCCCCGGGATCAAACCCATATTCCAACTCAAATTGACTCATCCCCATCTGAAGGGTGTCAGGCAAGGAGGCAAGATGTGCCTCATCCGGCTGACTTTTCTGCAAATCCGTAAGACTCATGCGCAAAAATGCATCTTCACCCCGTTCTTTAAGATATCTGGCAAAGGTTTTCAGATTAAAAAAAGGCTGTTCCAGCCGCTCTTTATAAAAGAAGAATATTTCATCATCCGAGGCCAGGATATCCCGTTTTCGGGTCTTTTCCTCCAGTTTGCTTAATCCATCCATCAGTTCCTGGTTGTGATCCATAAATGGCAACCGCCGGGGCACCTCCCCCTCCACCAGGGCGCTTCTGATAAAAATATCACCGGCCTCATCCGGATTTATGGAACCATAAGAAACCCGCCTTTCCGGAACAATGACCAGTCCAAAAAGGGACACCTGCTCTGTTGCCACCACCTCCCCTCGTTTTTTTTCCCAGTGGGGGGAAGAGTGGGTGCGGGTACAAAGAGTCCCTGCCAACTCCTCCAGCCAATCAGGATCAATGGTGGCAGCAGTCCTGGCAAAGAGTTGGCTGGTCTCCACAAACTCAGCGGCAACGATCCAGTTCCCGGCCTTGTTAAAAATCCCAGACCCGGGGAAAATCATGGCTACCTGTCCCTTGGCCGCCTGGAAAAGATGTTTTTCTTTTTTATGGGCAATGTTGGCAAGATATCCGCACAACAAGGATTTATGGAGTTCAATGTACAAAGGCCCCCCAATATCAAACTCCTTTGACTTGAGCCCCTTGGTGCCTGATGGCAAAGCCATCTTGTTTTTTCCGGTGATGCCATGCTCCCGGAGTACAGACATAATCTGACCATGGATATCCTTCCACTCCCGCAGACGTTTAAAGGAGAGATAATGCTCCTTGCAAAACTTGCGGACACCGTTGCGGGATTTCAGGGTCTTTTCTGCCCCCTGGCAAGCCTTCCAGATGTTCAACAATGTGATAAAATCCGATGCCGGATCTTTAAAGATGGCGTGCTTTTGATCTGCCTGCTGGGATTTATCCTGGGGCCGCTGCCTTAAATCAGCAATGGAAAGGGCAGAGGCAATGATGACAGCCTCTTCAAGGCACCCTCTCTCATCGGCTTCAATGAGAATTCTGGAAAGCTTGGGATCCACGGGAATACCCGCCATGATCCGCCCTTTTCCCGTTAATGCATAGACCTTTTTCCCTGTTTTCTTTTTCAGGCAGATGGCTCCCAGTTCCAGCAGGGTATCAAATCCGTCCTTGATGGATTTACCTGCGGGCGCATCAATAAAGGGAAACGAGGAGACATCTCCCAACCCCAGGGAAATCATTCTAAGAATAACTTCGGCAAGATTGCTTCTAAGAATCTCAGGGGAGGTAAACAATGCCCTTGATCCATAGTCTGCCTCATCATAGAGCCGGATACAGATACCATTGGAAACTCGTCCACAACGGCCCTTTCGCTGGTCTGCACTGCTGCGTGAAATGGGGGACACCGGCAAGGCCGTTGTCCGGGTTCTGGGGGAGTAATGGGGAATTCTTGCAAGACCTGAATCCACCACATACTTAATGCCGGGAATGGTCAGGGAAGTTTCTGCCACATTGGTGGACACAATGATCTTACGTCCCGGTCCCCGGGAAAACACCCTGGCCTGTTCATGGGCCGACAGCCTGGCATAAAGCGGCAACACAGTTACCCCGGGGTATTGACGTCCCCGCAACAGCTCAATGGATTCAGTGATATCCTGCTCTGTGGGCATGAACATCAGAATATCCCCCTGGCGGGACTCCCGGTGGATCATATCCACGGCGTCCACAGCCGCCTCTACATATCCTTGATCATCCTGGTCTGGATCATCATGGTTCTGCACCGGCATATAGCGTAAATCAACCGGGTACATTCTGCCGGACACCTCTATCACCGGGGCATCATCAAAGGCTTTGGAAAATTTTTCCGTGTCAATGGTGGCAGAGGTGATGACAAGCTTTAAATCCCGACGTTTTCGCACCAGATCCCGGAGAATGCCCAGGGTAAAATCAATGTTAAGGCTCCGCTCGTGGGCCTCGTCCACAATAAGGGTATCATAGTCGTTTAAGAAGGGATCTTTCTGGGTTTCTGCAAGCAGGATGCCATCGGTCATCACCTTGACAATGGCGTTCTGGCTGGATCGGTCATCAAAGCGGATTTTATACCCCACAGACTGCCCCAACTCCTCACCCAACTCTTCTGCCAGACGTTTGGCCACTGTGATGGCTGCAATGCGCCGGGGCTGGGTACACCCGATTCTGCCTGCCGCCCCCCTGCCCGCTTCCATGCAAAACTTAGGAATCTGGGTGGTTTTACCCGAACCGGTCTCTCCGGCAATGATCACCACCGGGTGATGTTTCAGGGCATGGACAATTTCATCTTTTTTATGGGTGATGGGCAGATCAGGAAATTCCACAATCTTGGGCATGGCCCTGACACGGGCAGCCCGCAGGTCTGCTGAACGCTTGGCCTTTTTTAAAAGCAGGGCAGCTTGTTTTTCTTTTTTTCCGACATCCTGGTTCCCCGTCCCCTTTTTTTTCAATCCACGAAGTCCCCGGATTAAATGGGGCCGATCCACACACATCACCCGGCTCAGCAATTTTTCTATTTTTTTTATCTCTTTCATAGGAAGTATCTCTTTCATAGGAAGGGGATATTAAGGGCACCTTAATAAAATGTCAAACCAGATGTCATCAAAAACGCATTCCCATTTTTCCACTCAGAGGCTTAGGAATGAGTTTTAAATCACTGCCACGGGCAGACCACATTTTGGCCACAGACTGCCCACAACGAAGATTGAAAATGCTATCATGCCGCCCCCCCCCCCCCCCGATGGGCAATGGGCCCGGCCGGAACCGTAGACGGCACAATTGGCCGGTTCCTATTACCCATCGGAGGGGGGGCTCTGCTGAGGCTACTTGGAACACTTCATTTTCATATAAAAGTTGCCCATTTGTGCGCTTAGATGGCAGATTGAAAAATCTGTCCCCGCCTCCTGAAATGAAAAAACAAAAAAAATCACACGCCTCCAAAGGGCCAAAAATAAAATTACGAACCGGAGGTTTCATAAACTTAAAAGGGGGATATAAATACAATCTTTTCTTAAAATAGGTTGACAACATGCTGTTAATAAGCGAAAAATACTAAAATATACGTGTGTCAAAAAGAGATTAATGAGGCTGTTGATTTAGTCGCTTTTTGAAAAATAAGCACACAATATATTGATATCCGGTGATTTAAAATCCATCATCATGTATCTGAAATCCAGAAATTTATACTAAATAAACAGGGTTATTAATTATTACCTGAAAGTTGCAGGCATGGTGCCCAAAAGGGTTCGTTGATGTCAAAGCCTTTAACAGGCATGATTTTGTAAGATTGACATCATCAATAATATCATAAAACGCTTGTATTGTTATGATAATTTTAAAACCCCCAAACCATGAGCAGACTTTTCAAAAAACATAAAGATGTCCAAAGAAAAAGTGTCGTCAAACGCCCAAACTTTTGACCCACTTTAAAATTACAAACGTAGGATACGGAGGAACGTAAAGCATGGGTGAAGCAGCAGTTAAAATTGGAAGAAAACACCAAAGTGTTTTCAAAAATAAGGTCATGGAAATTTTACCAGATGGGGGAAATCTCAATGCCTGTCTCACATGCGGTGCATGTGCGTCGGGGTGCCCGGCCACGGGCCTTGAAGGAATGGATCCCAGAAAATTTCTGAGAATGGCGGCCCTGGGAATGGATGAAGAAATCCTGACCTCCAACTGGGTCTGGATGTGTTCCATGTGTCAAAGATGTGTGTATGTCTGCCCCATGGAAATCAACATCCCCCAACTGGTTTATCATGCCAGAAAGTCCTGGGCCAGGGAAGATAAACCCAAGGGTATTCTGGGTTCCTGTGACATGGCCCTTCGAAATGACACCTGTAGCGCCATGGGTGCCACAGAAGAAGATTTTGAGTTTGTGGTAACTGACGTTCTGGAAGAATACCAGGAAGCACAACCTGAATTTGCTGAAATGACAGCCGATGTCAACCGCGAAGGTGCCATGTATGTTCTAAATCAAAACTCCAGAGAACCGGTAACCGAGCCCGATGAGATGGTGCCCCTGTGGAAGATTCTGAATCTTGCCGGGGCCGACTGGACATACAGTTCCAAAGGGTTTGCTGCGGAAAACTACTGTATGTTCATGGCTGAGGATGAGACCTGGGAAAAAATTGTCCGAACCAAAGCCAAGGCAGTGGATGATCTGGGGGCCAAGTACTGGCTCAACACCGAGTGAGGGCACGAACTATTCGCAGTCCTGGCAGGACTGAAAAAATTCAAGATAGAACATAAATTTGAAATTCTGAGCATCATTCAGCTCTACGCAAAGTGGATCAGGGAAGGAAAGCTCAAACCCAGCAGTGAGTGGAACAAGGACAGAAAAATAAAATTCACCGTCCAGGATCCATGTCAACTGGTGAGAAAAACACTGGGAGATCCCGTTGCCGATGATCTGAGGTACATTGTCAAGGCCGTGGTGGGTGAAGAGAACTTCATCGACATGACCCCTAACAAATCTAATAACTTTTGCTGCGGTGGCGGCGGCGGTTTTCTTCAGTCTGGATTCACCGAAGAACGACGGGCCTATGGTCAGACCAAGACCAACCAGATTCTGGCCACCAAGGCCGATTACTGCATCACCCCATGTCATAATTGCCATGCCCAAGTTCATGACTTAAGTGATGTCAATGATCATGCATGGCAAACCGTTCATCTATGGACGCTTTTGTGCCTCTCCCTTGGCATTCTGGGGCCCAATGAACGGGAATACCTGGGAGATGATCTTAAAGAAGTGGATGTATTCCATCCAGAATCAGCCATGTAACAAGTATCTAATTAACATTCCCCACAGGCCATACTCACAATGAGCCTCTTGCTCTGGGGATGTCCCTAATTTATAAAAAGTCCGCTACGCAATGATGCTGTAGCGGGCTTTTGTTATTTTATAAAACGCCAAAAGGCCATCCTAACAAACGGATGACCTTTTTTTAACACAGTATTTAGGCTGGCAATAAGTACCCGTGCATATATTCCTCAAAACAAAATCCATAAATATCAATGATATATGGTTGTAGAATACCGAAAAACATATGTGTGGGTACTTAGTACTTTAGAATCTTTCAAAAACAGCAGCAGAGCCCATACCACCGCCAATGCACATGGACACAACTCCATACTTACCCTTGACTTCTTTCAGGTTGGCAAGACATGTGGCAGTAAGCTTGGCACCGGTGCATCCCAGGGGATGACCCAGGGCAATGGCACCGCCATGGATGTTAATTTTATCCATGTATTGTTCAAGGTTGAGCTCCCGGATGCAGTAGATGGCCTGGGAAGCAAAGGCTTCGTTGATCTCATAGATATCAATGTCATCAATGGTGAGACCGGCAAGTTCCAGCACTTTGGGGATGGCGTACCGAGGACCCACACCCATTTCATCAGATCTACACCCCACACTGGTGTAGGCCACCAAGCGGCCAATGGGTTTCAATCCCAGCTCCTCACATTTTGCTTTGGAGGCAATGATGGTGGCTGCAGCACCGTCTGTGGTCTGGGAAGAGTTACCGGCGGTGACGGATCCATTGACGGCAAAAGCCGTTCTCAATTTACCAAGACCTGCCGGGGTGGATTCACGAATACCGTCATCGTGCTCAACAATAAAGGTCTCTCGTTTCATGGTACCATCGGCCTGGGCTACATATTTATAGGCCGGTGTGGGTATAATTTCTGTGAACAGACCATTGTCCCTTGCCCTTGCTGCCTTGGCCTGGGATTTTGAAGCAAACACATCCTGTTCTTCTCTGCTGATTTTATAGCGGTTGGCCACGTTTTCTGCGGTGATACCCATGGAAATGTACTTATCAGGGTTGTTCTTGGAAAATTCCGGATGGGGTCGAGGCACATTACCGCCCATGGGCACAAAGGTCATGGATTCCACACCAGCTCCCATGGTGATTTCAGACCATCCCATCTGCACCCGGGCCGATGCCAGGGCAATGGCTTCCAGGCCAGACGCACAGAATCGGTTCACTGTGGCACCGGACACATGATCGGGAAACCCGGCCATTTGGGCAGCTACCCGGCCAATGTTCAGCCCCTGCTCTGCCTCGGGAAAAGCACAGCCGCACATCACATCTTCAAAGTCTCCAAAGTCTAAATTTTCAGTTCTGTCCACGGCCTCTTTCATGATAAAGGTCAGAAGCTCTTCGGGTCGGGTTTCTTTAAACAGTCCCCTTTTCTGTTTGCAGCCGGGGGTTCTTACAGATTGTACTATATATGCATCTTTCATGGATACTCCTCTCTATTCATCGTCTTTTCATATCATTTTGACTGGTTCACACTTTTTGTAAAATTCTCTCAAAATGGATTTTTGAAAAACAAGTGTGAACCAGCAAATTAAGAATGCACGGTTATTCTTAGTTTCTCAGGGGTTTACCGGTTTTCAGCATGTGATCAATTCTGGCCAACGTTTTTTCCTCTTTGACAAAATCAATAAAGGCTTCCCGTTCCAGTTTGAGAATGCCCTCTTCTGCCATCATGGTATTTTTATTGGCATCTCCACCGCTCATAACATAGGCAATACGTTTGGCCAGAAAAGCGTCATACTCGCTCATAAATTTACCTTCGAGCATGTTATAAAGCTCGGCATTGACCATACCCTGAGCGGCATTTCCCATGACCCGAAGAGGCTTTTTCAGGGGAGGTGCATAGGCGTCATCCACCATTTTCAACACCTCTTTCTTGGCCTCGCCCACCAGGTTATCCCGGTTGAACACAATTCTATCAGCCAGTCCCAGGAATCCGTTGGCCCGGGCTCCGGCTCCAGACATAGAGACCTTGGCCATGGCCACGTTCATAAAGGCGGGAAGAAAGAGCTTGGCAAGATCGGTATCCTTAGCAACGCCTGCAGGAAGTGCATCAATGAACTTTTTCCAGATATTCATGCAACCACCACCGGCGGGCAAAAGACCCACACCGATTTCCACAAGCCCCATGTAAAGCTCTGAATGGGCCACAATGCGATCGGCACCCAGGCAGGTCTCACAACCGCCGCCCAATGTCATGCCATAGGGGGCTGCCACCACAGGAAAGGGAGCATATTTTGTTTTTTGGATGCCGGTCTGGGCTCTTTCAAGGAAGCCATCCAGCTCTGCATACTTTTTATCATGGGCCATGCGGGAAACAAAGGAGAGATCTGCACCGGCGGAAAAAGCTCCGGGCATGCCGCCTGCCTGGTTACCGATGACAAGACCTGCCCCATTGGCATCCACATATTCCAATGCATCATCAATGGAGTCAATGATCTCGGCATTCAGCGCGTTCATTTTGGTATGGAACTCAAGGCAAAATACCCCGTCTCCAATGTCAATGAGACTTGCGGAACTGTTCTCCTGGGCCACTTTATTGTTACCCCGTGCCGCAGCAAGGGAAACCATGGAATCGCTCATGGGAACGACTTTGTAGGCAGCCGTTGCAAAATCATAAAAATAATTTTTACCCTGTTCCAGTTTGTAGAAGCAGGTGTTTCCAGCAGCCAGCATGGCAGAAACATTTTCTGGGATGTCATACCCTTCGGCCTTCATTCTCTCCACCGCATCGGCAACCCCATAGGTGTCCCACAACTCAAAGGGACCCATCTCAAAATTGTATCCCCATTTCATGGAGTTATCAATTTCTATGATGGTGTCAGAAATCTCCGGGATTCTATTGGCCGCATATTGAAAGCTCTTCACAGCCATTTTCCAGGCAAATTTTGCGCCCTTGTCGTCTCCTGTGAGAACACATTTGATTTTTTCAGGCAGGGTGGCCAGTTTTTTGGCGGCATCCAGGCAGGGGAAGGTGGGACGGGTGAGGTCTTCGTATTCCAGTGTGGCCGGATTGATCACCTTTCGAATTTTTTTCCACTCCGGTGTCAAATCTGTTTTATAAAAACCAGCCCGGGTTTTATTACCGAACAGCTTTTTTTCGATCATCTGTTTGATGAATTCAGGAACAATAAAGGCATCCCGCTGTTCGTCATCGGGGCAAAGATCATAGGAGTTCTGACATACGTGGGCCATGGTATCCAGCCCCACAAGGTCAGTGGTTTTAAAAATGGCGGTTTTGGGTCGACCCAGGGCTGGACCAAACAGGGCATCCACTTCAGGGATGGTCAATCCATCCTCCAGCATGGAGGACATCACGGCCCCAATACCATGGACCCCAATTCGGTTACCCACAAAGTTAGGGGTATCCTTGGCCCAGACAATGCCCTTGCCCAGATTTTTTTCACCAAATCCAGCAATAAAGCTCAACACTTCAGGCAGAGTCTCCTCACCGGGAATGAGTTCCAGAAGATGCATGTAACGAACCGGATTAAAAAAATGGGTTCCCAGAAAATGTTGTTTAAACTCAGAACTCAGGCCCTGGGACATATCTTTTAAAGGAATACCGGATGTATTGGAGCTGATGATGGAACCGGGTTTTCGAATCCCTTCAATGCGACCGAAAAGGGTTTGTTTAATTTTAAGGTTTTCAACCACCACTTCAACGATCCAGTCACAGTCTGCCAATTTATCAAAATCATCATCCAGATTGCCGATTTTGATCAATGCAGCATCTTTTTTGGTCATGAACAGAGATGGAGAGGAGGCAAGTGCCGCATCCATGCCCGCTTTCACCATGCGATTTCTTGCTGTGGGATCTTTTTTTTCTTCATCTGTTAAATCAAATGGAACAATGTCTAACAAAAGCACATCCACGCCAGCACCGGCAAGAAGAGCGGCAATGCCTCCACCCATTATACCGGAACCGATCACTGCTGCCTTTCTGATCTTTCTACTCATGACGACCTCCTATATATAATTTATCATA
>Ga0307929_1000136_pt1 | contig 73546 bp, 76 predicted proteins | sample AceLakmetage1330_FD_203160 | JGI IMG/M metagenome (GOLD analysis project Ga0307929, IMG submission 203160) | Saline water microbial communities from Ace Lake, Antarctica - #1330 | ecosystem: Environmental > Aquatic > Non-marine Saline and Alkaline > Saline | place: Antarctica: Ace Lake... | reverse complement strand
GTCGCCACGTCCGGCTCGGCAAAGGCACCGATGACAAACAGCAGGCAGGACAACGCAACCAGCAGGATCAGATTGCCGACGTGATCAAACCTTGCGGGCTGGCGGGTAGTTTCCGGCAAGACTTTCCACGCCAGAATGACAGCACCGATGCCTGCTGCCGCCTGCACGAGAAAGACCGAGCGCCAGCCGAACATCTCAACGAAAGGCCCGCCGATGATGAGGCCCAGGGCCGCGGCACCCGGCCCGCCCATCGACCACCAGCTGATGGCCTGCGTGCGGTGTTGCGGCGGGTAAACGTGAAACAGGATCGCCATGGCAGACGGCCCGGTGGCCCCGGCCAACACCATGGACAGCACGCGAAACGCGATGAGTGACCAGATGTCCCAGGCCAGCATGCTGGCGAAGGCAAAGATGGTGGACCCCAGAATGCCACCGATGAAAATGCGGCGGTGACCGAACATGTCGCCCAGCTTGCCAATGACCGGCAGGGCCGCCGCGGAGACCAGCATGGGTGCCGAGACCGTCCATGCGGCAAACGCTTCGCTGACGCCAAACTCCGCCGCAATGAGATTGAGTGCGACGGTGAGGATGGTGAAAGGAAAGCCCGTCGCCAGCATGCCGATCATGCCTGCCCACAAGACCTGTTGCGCACGGCGCGCATCAAAGGTCGGTGGTATGTGGGTTATGTCACTCATCTTCGAGTGCTGCAGCGATGTCCTGCGCCGTCGCATTCGGGTGCAGGATGAAATGCGCCATCAGCGCCGGGTCCTGCATGGGAATGAAGTGGCTCAGATGCGGCAGCGACACGTCGCGCGCATTGGGGAACTCTTTGTGCAGTTCTTTCCATGTGGGCGAGAGGGCAAAATCCATTACCTGCTCTTCCTCCGGGGCGCGCGATTTAGCGCGCAGGATGGTGACGGGCGCGGTGATGGCACCCAGACGGCCATAGAGCGATGCATTGACACTACCGATATAGACGGATGCTTCCGTCGCCGGCGGACAGGCAAGCCGGAATGACGCTCCGTCTTCGGAAGGGCGAATACCGTAGCGGCAATAATCCTCAAGGGCTGCGGGTTGCCACAGTGAATAGGGGTGACGGTCCTTGAACCGGTCGTACATTTGCTGCCAGCCGGTCCACTCATCGCGCCTGCGGGCAACAGGATGGGTCGTGGGGTCTTCAGGCGTGGCATTACCTTCCGGCGCATAGCGCTCAGGCTCGAGCATCACCGGGTCCACCAGCAGCAAGCGCGCGAACATATCAGGGTGTGCAAGGGCTACCTGGGTCAGGCAATGGCCGCCCATGGAGTGGCCGACGCCGATGACATTGGTGAGGGCAAGATGATCGACCAGGTCGCCGATGTCGGTTGCGACCAGCGACCAATCAAGCAGCAGGCCTTTTTTTTCGCTCTGGCCATGGCCACGCAGATCAACGGCGATGATGCGGAAGCTTTTGGGCAGGCGCGCGACGGTCTCGTCCCAGACGCGGGCATGAAAGCCGGTCGCGTGGATCAGCAGGATCGGCTGACCTTCAGGGTCGCCCCACTCCCAGTAGGAAATGCGGGCCTGAGAGCCGGCGAAGAAATGGTGGCGTGGATCTGCAGACATGGAACCGTGTGTAATCACTCGCGGGGGGAAAATGGCCTCAGGGGGGAGGCCCCGCGAGTGATTACCACGTTACGGAATGGTCCCGATAGGGTGCTGACTGGGGGTCAGCATCCCACCGGCCCCAGACCAGTCTTACTCGTAGACAAAGGCTGCATCGTCCAGATCAATTAGGGGGAAATCATTGCGTTCCGCCCAGTAATCCTGGTTGTGCTGCCATTCGGGCTTGTCGCCGCGCTTGGGAAGCAAGTCCATGTTTCGCACCAGATAGCCCGGGTTGAAGTTGTCGGTGTCGATCCAGTCGAGGATTTTCATATCCTTGTCCTCGGGCCGGAGCGCTACAGACACCTTCTTGGTGCCCTTTTGCTGCATCTTCTTGAGCAGGTTGCAGACGAAATCCGCTACCATGTCGACACGCAATGTCCAGCTGGCGCGGAAATAGCCGAACACCCACACCATGTTGGGAATGCCGGTGAACATCATGCCGCGATAGGTGATGGTCTCGTTGAACTTCACCGGCTCGTCATTGACCGAGAAGGCAATGTCGCCAAGCGCACACAGGTTGAAGCCGGTGGCAGTCACGATGAGGTCGGCTTCGAGCTCTTCACCCGATTTGAGCAGGATGCCCTTTTCGGTGAAGCGTTCGATTTCGTCCGTCACCATCGAAGCCTTGCCCGACTTGATGCCGGCGAACAGATCACCTTCCGGCACGAAGGCCACACGCTGGCGCCACGGACGATAGCTGGGTGTGAAGTGCTTGGCGACGTCATAGCCTTCGGGCAGCAGTTCCTTCACGCCTTCAATGAGTTCGTCTCTGACGACATCGGGCTCTTCGAACGAGCGGCGGGTGAACTCCGCCTGATTGAAGAGAACAGCGCGGCGGGTAATTTCGTGAATCCAGGTTTCATCGACTTCCAGCATGCGCAGCATGTCAGCGAGTTCATTCTCGTTGCGAGCCGGGATGAAGTAGGTCGGTGAGCGCTGCAGCACCGTGATGTGCTCACAATCGGGCGCCATGGCGGGAACGATGGTGGCGGTTGTCGCACCGGAGCCGATGACGACGACCTTCTTGCCCTTGTAGTCATAATCTTCAGGCCAGGTCTGGGGGTGCAGGATATCGCCCTTGAACTTGTCCATGTCCGGCCATTCGGGCGTGTACCCTTCGGAATGGCGGTAGTAGCCCTGGCACATCCACAAGAAGCCGCAGGTGAAGATCAGATCTTCATTGGTGTCGGTGCGGGTTGCGTGGATGGTCCACAGATTGTCCTTGTCGGACCAATTGGCGGACAGGATCTTGTGCTGATAGCGAATGTGGGGTCCGAGATTATTTTCCTCGATCACCTCACCCATATAGGTGCGGATTTCTTCTGCCGTGGCGATGGGCTTGCCGACCCATGGCTTGAAGCGGTAGCCGAAGGTGTAAAGGTCACTATCAGAGCGGATGCCGGGGTAACGGTGCATCCACCAGGTACCGCCGAAATCCTCCAGAGCCTCAAGACACACGAAGCTCATGCCGGGGCACTGGTCCTTGAGATGATAGGCTGCGCCGACGCCGGAAATGCCGGCGCCCACAACAAGCACATCAAAATGTTCAACCTTGCCGCCGCTTTTTGCGCCGGGTTTGGCGTGTGTGGCTGTGTCTGACATTGGTTTGCTCCCTTTGACCATAATTGATTTATGGTTATGAGCCCTAGCTTATTCACTACTGACAGTCTGTCAATTGATACAAATTAGCGCAGTCCGCGCTATTGAAACTGCCGATCTGCTTGAACCGGAGCGGGCGGCCTGATACCCGTTCGGCCATGACCTCACTCACCATCAGACGGCCGGACGACTGGCATGTGCATCTGCGCGATGGCGCGATGCTGGATCTGGCTGCGTCCCACACGGCGCGGCAATTCGCACGCGCCATTGTGATGCCCAATCTGGTGCCGCCGGTGACGACGGTTGCAGCCGCTGAAGCCTATCGGGCGCGCATCATGGTGGCCGTCGGCAAGGCACATGATTTTACACCGCTGATGACGGCCTATCTGACGGATACGATTGAAGCGGATGAAATCGAACGCGGGTTCGAACAGGGTGTGTTTACGGCCTGCAAGCTTTACCCGGCCAACGCGACGACCAATTCAGCAGCTGGCGTCTCCGACATTGCGAACCTCTCGGGTGTTCTGGAGCGGATGCAGAAAATCGGTATGCCACTTTTGATCCACGGCGAAGTGGTGTCGTCGGAAATTGATATTTTTGATCGCGAAGCGGTGTTTATTGATCAGGTGCTGACGCCGCTGATGAAAGACTATCCGGCGCTGAAGATTGTGCTTGAGCACATCACCACCAAGGATGCCGTGGATTTCGTGGCGGCATCGGGTGAGACGCTGGCAGCAACCATCACCGCGCACCATCTGCGTATCGACCGCAATGCGATGTTTGATGGTGGCATGCGGCCGCACGCCTATTGCCTGCCGGTTGCCAAGCGGCGGCTGCATCGCGAAGCCCTGCGCCGGGCGGCCATTTCGGGGAATGCGAAATATTTCCTCGGCACGGATACAGCGCCGCATCAAAAATCAGAAAAAGAAAGCGCGTGCGGGTGTGCCGGGATTTTCAGCGGTCCGGTAGCGCTTGAAAGCTATGTGCAGACTTTTGATGAAGAAGGTGCGCTGGACAAGTTTGAAGCCTTTGCGTCTGAATTTGGCCCACGCTTCTATGGACTGCCGCTGAACGAAGGCACTGTAACGTTGGTGCGTGAGGCACATGACGTGCCTGCGCTGATTGAGCATGGCGATCTTGGCGTTGTACCGTTCCATGCGGGCGAGACGCTGGCCTGGCGGCTGGCTGACTGAGCGCTAGGCTGACACGAGCCAGGTGAGATTGTCACCGGACCGCTCCGAGCGAAGATGCAGCATGCGGTTATGAGCTGCGAGCGCGCCCTCCCACAAAAGGTTCCACGCCGCATAGGCTTCGGCAGGAATGTCGAGACCCTGCATCAGCCGCCAGCCGGTTTGCCTGATGCGGATGCTGCCGTCGCTCTGCGGTTCAACGTCAACAGTCTCACCCTGTGCAGCGGCAATGCCTGAGAGAAGCTGTGCAAAGGCTTCAGGTGATGTGCCTTCAATGCCGAGCAATGCTGCGAGATCGTCATAAAACTGCATGCCGATGATGCGCGCGGCATGGCCCAGATGGGACAAGGTTTCTTCCGGGCCGAACAGATCCAGCAGTGTCGGCACCAATGAGCGCACATATTCCATGGCGTAAGCGCGCTCAACTTTATCGAGGCGTTCGCGCGGCCATGAGGTGTGGTCGAGGACCGGGGCTTTTGCCGGATCGAAAAGCGGGCATTGTTCATCAGGGGCGAAGCGGACGCGTTCGTCTTCGCCGATCTCGTGGCCGTAGTCGATGTAGTAGCCCTCAAGGCCCGGCTGGCCCGTCACAATCTGTCCGGTGCACACGAAACCCAAACGCGGATTGCCGAGCGACACGCCATTGTGCCCGTGCCAGCCATGCAGCATGGCTTCATTGACCTTGGCAGGTATGCCGCAAGCGGCCGTGCCGTGCCAGATCCAGCGCGGCGGGGGATAGCGCACCCATGTCTTGGTATCGCTTTCGGGCATGTATTCGGTTTTGACGCCACCCAGAGCATTTGAAAAATAGTGGTATTGCGCGCACGCAACTGCGTCCGGTAGGCCATCAAGGCCAAGCTTCTTGAGGCCGGGCAGAAATTTTTCCAGATGTTGGCGGCGGAAATGGCCGAACACGAAACGGGCGGCATCGTCGGCACTGCGCCGCGTCACCAGCGACAGCACCAGGCCGGTCATCAGCGCATTGTACAGTTTCGCGACGGCCTTGTAGCCAGCTTGGGTTGCAACCGCCATTTGCTTGTTCCTGATTGAAGCCCTGCTGCTAACGCATCAGCCGCACTGCCCGGAAAGCCATGGGCGCGAGGCAGGTCATATAGAAGCCGAGGATAAATCCGCCCGCAAATGCCGTGACCATTTCAGACAAGCCTGCTACTTCGCCGCCCCATTCGATCAGCGAACGCAATGCAAACAGCACGACGATACCGCTAACCGCGATGATGATCTGCTGCCACCATTGCGGTCGCGGGCCGCGTGCCGGGCACAGGCGCGCATCGAGCGCCGCGCCCGCGATCCAGCCACCCAGCAGGAACATGACGGTGAGGGTGGGTGCGGGGCCTGAATGGATCGCGCGGTCTGCGGCCTGTGCGGCGGCGGGCCACACGGCCCAGATGACCGGAATCAACGCCACAATAAGCGCAAGCTGCGCCACCGGCGACGCGCGCAGCTGCGATATGCCGGGGGTGTTGGGCCGGACGAGCCATGCAAACACCACCAGTGTAATGAGTGCCAATGCCGTGCCGGTGAGCACGTCGTCCACATCATGCACGCCGAGATAAATCCGGCTGAGGCTGACCCCCACGGCAAGCACAATGGCGACAACCCAGGCCCAGGGCCGCGAAATTTCATGGGCAAGCCACAGCCACATGGCGACGGCGACCTGCGCGTGCCCAGACGGCCTGCCCGGTTCGCCGGTGACCCGCCCATCCAGCTGGATGTCGCCGCCGGGGCGCGGGTCCTGCCAGAAATCCTTGAACCAGCCGTTGAGGACGGCGGTAATGGTGACCAGCACGGTCAGGCGCGTGAAGATCGAGCGGTCCCACAACCAATAGCCGATGGGCAGGAAGATCAGGAAAAAAGGCGTGTAGCCAAGCCAGGTGAACACTTCGGCGATGGGCGTCGCCCAGTCGCTGCGCAAGGGCAGCACCCATTCCATTGAGTAAAGCAGATCGTCCATGTGGTTCTCCCCCTCGCCACGCTGACACCTATTTGGCTGAATATTTTTGGCCGGGCGCGCGGTCTTGTTCTGGATGCAGCATAAACAGTTTTCCCGCGTGGCGACAGTTGCGCACATGCGACACTGCGGGGTCCCGGATTTGGCCGACTTGGTGTAATCTCAGGCACTATTGACGTTGTGACCAATGCGTACCGACATCTATTTTCCAAGGGCCGGTTCATGCTTGAGACTTTCGACGCCACACTTCTTGCGCGCGCGCAATTTGCCTTCACCATTTCATTCCACATTATCTTCCCGGCATTCTCCATCGGCCTTGCAAGCTATCTGATGGTGCTGGAGGGGCTGTGGTTACGGACGGGCAACGAGACCTATCTGCGACTGTTCAAGTTCTGGATGAAGATCTTTGCCGTGGCGTTCGGCATGGGCGTCGTGTCGGGCATTGTGATGTCCTACCAGTTCGGCACCAATTGGAGTGTGTTCTCCGATAAGGCCGGACCGGTCATTGGACCGTTGATGGCCTATGAAGTGCTGACGGCGTTCTTCCTTGAGGCAGGCTTTCTTGGCGTCATGCTTTTCGGCATGGGGCGGGTGTCAAAGCGATTGCATTTTTTCGCCACCGTGATGGTGGCCTTCGGCACGCTGCTTTCGGCAACCTGGATTCTGGCGGTGAACTCATGGATGCAGACCCCTGCGGGCTATGCAATCAATGAGGTCGGCCAGTTCGTGCCCGCAGACTGGCTTGCGATCATCTTCAATCCATCCTTCCCCTACCGGCTGGTGCATATGGTACTGGCGGCCTATCTCACGACCGCGTTTGTGGTCGGCGCAGTCGGTGCATTGCACTTGCTGCGCGACAAGACCAACGCCGACGCGCGCAAGATGTTCTCCATGGCCATGTGGATGGCGGCACTGGTTGCCCCCTTGCAGATTTTTGCAGGCGATCTGCATGGCCTCAATACGCTGGAGCATCAACCCATCAAGGTCGCGGCGATGGAGGGGCATTGGGAACGGCAGGCCGGCGCACCATTGATCCTGTTTGCGCTGCCGGATCAGGATGCCGAACAAAATCACGCCGAGATTAGTGTGCCGGGTCTCTCGGCGCTCATCCTGACCCATGAGTGGGATGGAGTGACGCCGGGACTGAAAGATGTGGCGAAGGACAAGCGGCCACCGGTTGCGATTGTCTTCTGGAGTTTCCGCATCATGGTGGCTGTCGGCATGCTGATGTTGCTGGTCGGCGCGGTAAGCCTGCTGCTGCGCTGGCGACACAGACTCTATGACACACGCTGGTTCCACCGGGCAGCCATTTTGACCGGGCCCGCGGGTTTTGTTGCTGTGCTGGCGGGCTGGGTTACAACTGAAGTCGGACGCCAGCCTTATACGGTCTATGGCTTGCTCACGACTCAGGACTCTATTGCCCCAGTCGGGGCGCCTGCTGTCGCAGCCTCGCTGCTGGCCTTTGTAGTTGTCTACTTCGCGCTGTTTGGAGCAGGTACCTATTACATTCTGCGGATGATGAACAAGGCACCTGATGACGATACGCCGATGCTGCATGCCCCCATGCGCGCGGCAGGTACGACACCGGCGGCGGCCATTGACCCTGAAACCATCCCGGCGAAACAGGAGGCTGATCGCGATGTTTGACCTTCCAACAATCTGGGCCGGGCTTCTGGCGCTTGCCATCTTCATCTATGTGATCCTCGACGGGTTTGATCTTGGCATCGGCATTATCTTTCCCTTCCTGGACAGCGACGATGACCGGGCACTGGCGATGAATTCGGTGGCGCCTGTATGGGACGGCAATGAAACATGGTTGGTGCTGGGCGGCGGCGGCCTTCTTGCCGCCTTCCCGCTAGCCTACGCGGTTGTCATGCCGGCGCTGTACGGTCCTTTCATTGTGATGATCCTGGCGCTGGTTTTCCGTGGGGTCGCGTTTGAATTCCGCTGGCGCGACGTTGCGCATCAAAAAATATGGGACCGCTCATTCAATTTCGGATCGCTGGTTGCCACCTTCATGCAGGGCATTGTGCTTGGCGCATTCGTGCAAGGCATCGAGGTGGATGGGCGCGCCTATGGCGGTGGCTGGTGGGACTGGCTGACGCCTTTCACAGTGACGTGCGGCGTGGCGCTGACCTTCGGCTATGCGTTGCTGGGCTCCACATGGCTGTTGATGAAGACCAGCGACGGGTTGCGCGAGAAGGCTTACGTGCTGGCGCGGCGCTGCGGTGCTGCAACGCTCGTGTTTGTCGGCATTGTCAGCGCGTGGACGCCGTTTCTGTCGCCGGAGATTGCGGACCGCTGGTTTACCTATCCGCATCTGCTGGTGGTGGCGCCGGTGCCGGTCCTGACCGCACTGCTTGCGGCGTTGCTTGGCTGGGGCCTTGTGAAGCGCAGGGACTACATCCCCTTCCCTGCGGCCATCGGTCTATTCGGCCTTTGTTTCGCGGGACTGGGGGTCAGCATCTCGCCTTATATCGTGCCGCGCGCCATCACCATCCATGAAGCCGCCGCGCCGGATTCAAGCCTTGCCTTCATGCTGGTGGGGGCGCTGGTGTTGCTGCCGCTGATACTGGCCTACACCGCTTATTCCTATTGGGTGTTTCGCGGCAAGGTTGACCCTGAAGCCGGGTATCATTGATGCCCGATCAACGCAGCCACCACATTGAGAAAACCGGCTGGCGTGAGATTGGCTGGTTTGTTGCCCTATGGTGCCTGGGTGTTGGTGCCGTAACGATTGTTGGTGGCATCATCAAACTGGTGATCGGCACCTGACACTTCTGACGGGGTGATCAGCGCTTGCGCCCGCCGGATTGTTTCCTGCGAAATACCTTCAGGAATGTCCAGTTCGGGTTGATCCACCCTTTGCGAATAAAATACGCCATCATGCCGCCGCCGACGGCAGCCATGAGCAGCAGCACAAAAACGTAGCCATAGCGCCAGCCAAGTTCCGGCATGTTCCAGGCTGAAACCGTCCGGTCAAAATTCATACCGTACAGACTGGCAATGAAGCTCAGCGGAATGAAGATGGTCGCAATGATGGTCAGCATCTTCATGATGTCGTTGAGGCGCGTGCTCATGCTTGAAAGATATATATCGACCAGGCCCGACGCGATCTCGCGATAGGTTTCGACGATATCCATCAGTTGAATTGTGTGGTCATAGCAATCACGGAAATAAAGGCGTGTCTGGTCGGTCACCAGAGTCGTTTCATCCCGGATCAAGGAGTTCACCATCTCGCGATGCGGCCAGATGGCGCGGCGCAGACTGAGCAGGTCGCGTTTCATGTCGTGAACCCGGCCAACCAAGCCGGGGTCCGGTTTCGAGACGACCTCGTCCTCCAGACGTTCCAACTTTTCCCCATATTTCTCGAGAACGGGGAAATAGGCATCGACCACGGCATCGATCAGCGCATAGGCCAGATAGTCGGCGCCCATTTGCCGGATGCGTCCCTTTTTGCGCCGGACCCGTTCACGCACCAGATCAAAACAATCTCCGGGCCGCTCCTGAAATGAAAGGACCAGACCTTCACCGACGAAGAGTGAGACCTGCTCGGTTCGAATATGCCGCCCCGGCGACATCATGCGCATCACGACAAAAAAATGATCCTCATATTCCTCCGCCTTCGGCCGTTGGTGGACATTGACCACATCCTCCAAAGCGAGGCTGTGGATGCCGAAAATGTCGCCCAGTTTTTCGATCAGCGGAATGTCGGCGAGGCCTGTGATGTTGATCCAGACCACCGGCGCACTGCCGTTGATCGATTGCAGCTCGTCAATGGATTGAATGTCGCGCTCAACCACCTCGTCGGCACCATATGCGATCAGGGAAATAGAGGATGAATGTGCGGCAGGGTCCGCCACGAGGGTCCCTGGCGCCGTTCCGGGGGCCGTACGACGTTTTGCATGCACGCTTTGATGTTCGCTGTTCATGACGCCTGCTTTTTCTTGCACCGGATGCGTTCACCGCACGGCTTAATCTGATGATGACTGTCCCATCACTCAGGCAGTGCACTGGTGCGGTGGGTATGGCGACAGTGCCGCCAGCCTTGTTCGACCGGTGATGACCGCCGATGATCGCGCGCCATATTCGCTTGTTTTGTACCCACGGCAATATTATTAGCCAAATAATATGCCAGCTAACCATGATGGACCCCTGCCATGCCCGTGAACAAGATGCTGAACATAATCCAGAACAATCCACTGCATAGATTTCTCGATATCGACATTTTTGAAGATGCGTCCCAAAATACCGTCATCACCACCGTCGTCAAAGAGCATCTGACCAATCCGGGCGGGACGCTGCATGGCGGCGTCATCTATGCGTTGTGTGATGCATGTGCGTCGGGATTTATCGGCACCCTCCCCGAGGGGCAACACGCGGTGACGCATGATATCCATGTATCCGTCATGCGACCGGCAGCGCTGGGTGCCGAGGTGACATTCACTTCCAACATTGTGAAACAGGGTAAGAGCCTCTGCTTCGTCGATGTCAGCGTTGAAGTGGCGGGCAATGTGATTGCGACCGCGCGGGTGACCAAGAGCATTGTAGCTGCCTGATCGGGTATGCCAGCGGTCCGGCCAGTGTGGCTCCGCGTAGCAGCAAAAACACCTTGATTGATCTGGTTGCGATGGTGTCGACTTTGACGGCAGGGGTGCAGCTGCATGTATCAAGTCTGAGGATGCCGAGAATGACAATCATACCAACTGAGCTTATTGCACCTATCTACAACCCTACGACTTTTGCCGTGCCGGGTGCAGTTGATGCCATTTTCAGGCGGCTTCGTGCTGAGCACCCGCTCTCTCAGGCTGACGTGCCGGGATATGACAAGCACTGGATTGTGACGCGGCACGCCGACATCATGACGGTGAGCCGCCAGAATGAGCTGTTTCACAATGGCGACCGCTCGGCGACACTCGCCCCGCAGGCGGGTGAGGCATTCGTCCATGACTTTACAGGCGGCGAGTACAACCTGTTCACTTCGCTCGTCCAGCTGGACGGCGACGAACACAAGGCCCTCCGGCGGGTGCTGTTCTCGGAGCTTGCGCCGGGCAATGTAGCCGGCATGGTCGACAGGATGGGCGGCACCGCAGCCGACCAGATTGCCAAGCTACGCAATGCGGGCGGCCTCATCGATTTTGCGCATGAGATTTCGTCCGCCTACCCGCTGAAAGTCGTGATGGATATCATTGGTGTGCCCGAGGAAGACCATCCGCGCATGTTGCAACTGACTCAGTGGCTGTTCAGCTGGGCGGACGAAGATTTGCGGCGGCCAGGAAGCGACCCAACAGACCCTGAGCAACAGGCGCAAACCTGGACGATCGTGCTTGCCGGTTTTGAGGAGTATTTTTCAAAGCTGATTGAGCTGCGGCGCGTCGACCCAAAAGATGATCTGGCGACACTCATTGCCAATGCCGAAATCGATGGCGGCCCGATGAAACATGCGCGGGCAATTTCCTATTTCGGCATCCTGTCGACCGCCGGGCATGACTCGACCGCGCACTCAACCGCAACCGGCATGTGGCTGCTTGCGACCCAGCCCGGTCTGTTTGAACAACTCAAATCCGACACTTCATTGATCCCCAATTTCGTCGAAGAGACCATTCGCTGGACGACGCCGGTAAAACACTTTGTGCGTCACGCAACGGCGGATTGCGAGCTGTCGGGCCGCGACATCAAAAAGGGTGACCGGCTTTATCTAGCCTACCCCTCAGGCAACCGCGACGACGCAGAGTTCGAAGACCCCGACACCTTCCGCCTCGACAGAAAACGCAACCGCCATGTCGGCTTTGGCTATGGCGGCCATGTCTGCCTTGGCCAGCACGTGGCGCGCGCTGAAATGCGCGTGCTCTGGGAGGCGGTGCTTCAGGAACTTAAAAGCGTGGAGATGGCAGGCGACGCAAAACTGATCGCATCAGAATTTGTGTCCGGCCCCAAGTCAGTACCGATCCGCTTTACGCTGAACTAGCTGATTTCAGTTTCCCGTGCGGCAGTAGCTGGCCCTTCAGAATGGCGGGAGAACGTGTCAGGTCACGGTCCCGAAAATAGCTCCAACGACACCGATCCAACGACACTGAGATGAGTGCGCGACGAAGCCCTTTCAGGTGATATATCTTTGATCAGCAGCCTTGCTTGGATTTCAATCAGGGCACACACATTTGTGGGACAGGATTATGGAAGACCCCTACAAAGTTCTGGGTGTCGACAAAGACGCTTCTGATGCCGATATCAAAAAGGCATACCGGCAGCTCGCGAAGAAACTGCACCCGGACCTGAACCCGGCCGATAAAGATGCAGAAGAGCGCTTCAAAAAGGTCACTGTGGCTTTCGGCTTGCTCGGCGATTCGGAAAAACGCCAAAAATTTGACCGCGGCGAAATCGATGCCAGCGGCGCTGAAACCCCCACCCACCAATATTACAAAGAATATGCCGGTGGAGAGAATGCCCAGCAGTATCGGTCTGATGCCAATTTCGAAGACCTCGGCGACGTGTTTTCCGACTTGTTTCGCCGCCGTGGTGCGGATCAAGGCCAGCACCTCAAAATGCGCGGCCGGGACGTGCGTTACCACTTGAGCGTCGATTTTCTGGAAGCTGCCACGGGTCAGACAAAGCGCCTCACCCTGCCTGATGGCTCGTCGCTTGATGTAAATATTCCCGAAGGCATCAAAAGCGGGCAGACGGTCCGGCTGCGGGGCAAGGGCATGGCCGGTTCAGGCGGCGGCCCGGCCGGTGATGCTTTGATCGAAGTCGAGGTTCGTCCGCATCCGATGTTTCGCCGCGACGGAAACGACATTGTTGTCGATTTGCCCATAACGATCGACGAGGCCGTGCTGGGCGGGACAGCGGACGTGCCGACCATCTCCAAGAAGGTCCGCGTCACAATCCCAAAAGGGTCCAGCAGCGGGCGGATATTGAGGCTTAAGGGCCAGGGTTTAAAGGCCCAAGGTGCCAACAAAAGAGGCGACCAGCTGTGTGTTTTGCAGATTGCACTTCCCGGCGAAATAGACGGTGAACTTGAAGCTTTGGCGGAAAAATGGCGTGAAGCGCATCCCTATAACCCGCGGGAGAATATGTGAGGTGGAGCATGCTTAAGGAACAGGAGGTTCTGTCGGTCATCGCAAGCGTCAGTGATGTTCAGCTACGCGTCTGGGTGTCGAAAGACTGGGTGAGACCGGCGCAAGACGGATCAACGCCGGTTTTCAACGAAGCCGACGTTGCACGCGTCAGGCTGTTGGACACCTTGATCAACCAGCTGGAAATTGACCATGAGGCCACCCCCATCATTCTGTCGTTGATCGATCAGATCCACGATATGCGCGCGCAGATGCGACGGGTATCTGAGGTGATTGAAGAGCAGCCCGATGACATTCGCCGCACAATTTTGGACTTGATGAGCGACGGGTCCTGAAACGGCATTGTCTGAGGACCGCGGAACAGTCGCAACACAGCGCGGCACTCGCAGGACCCTGGCGCTCAGCCACAATTTTAGGGTGGTGGTGCCCGGGGGCGGATTCGAACCACCGACACTGCGATTTTCAGTCGCATGCTCTACCAACTGAGCTACCCGGGCGTACCTGGCGACATTAATTCCGGCTGGATGCGGAAGACCGGTGAAACCGGGAGCCAAGGCGGCGGTTTATAGGCAATTGAGGGCCTCAAGTCCAGCCATCCCGGCACATGTTAGTGGCGGGTTGTTTCGTCCTCGTTTTCCTTGAGGGCTGAGGCCATGTCCCACTCATCGGGCGGCTCCACTGCGGGGATCGCGTATTTGCCGCCGAGCCAGCGCGACAGGTCCACGTCGGCGCAGCGTTTGGAGCAAAAAGGGCGGTATTGCTGAGCAATGGGCTTGCCGCAATTTGTGCATTTGCCGCCGGTAGACGCTGGTTTGCTCATGCCATCACCGCCACATCGATATGGTGACGGCGGGCGCCTTCCACCGGTGTGAGGGCGACATCGACGCCAAGGCGCGCGCGCAGCTGCGGGATCAGGCCGGACTGATTGAGCCAAGTAACAACGTCCGGCGACGTATGGATCGACAGGGGCTGGCCGGGTGCGTCCGCAGCAGCGGCTTCAGCGGCACGCAGCGCCTCATAGGCGACGGTGGCGCGGGATTTTTTGGCGTCGCGCTTCAACGGCTCCAGCAACAACCGGTCCAAAGGTTCGCGCACGCGCTTGCGGGTCATCTCAACGGTGCCGAATTCGCTCATGGGCAAAATTTGCGTCGGCGTGCGGTCGCCGGCAAAGCCTGCTTCGAGGCGGGCGACGACTTCTTCCTTATGCGCATCTTCTGCAAGGTGAATGAAATCGATGATGACGAGTCCCCCGACGCCGCGCAAGCGAACCTGACGGGCGATGGCATCGGCTGCCTCCAGATTGATCCGGTGGCTGGTCTGCTCAAGATTGGTGGCGGCGGTGAAGCTGCCGGAATTGACATCAACCGCCGTCAGCGCCTCGGTGCGCTCAACCGTGATCCAGCCGCCGGACGGCAGACCGACACGCGAGGACAATGCAGTTTCGATTTCAGCATCGACGCCACGCTCCGCAAACAAAGGCGTGCGGGATGTGTGGTGCTTGAGACGGCTGGCATGGCCGGGCATCACCGCGTCGCAATAGGCGCGCGCCTTGAGGAACGCGTCGGTGTCATCGATCAGCACGGTTTTGGTATCTTCGTTGAGATGGTCACGCAGCACGCGCTGGACGGGACCAAGTTCACGGAAGACGGTGGCAGGCGCATTGGTGCCGCGCGCGCGTTCCTGCACTTCGCGCCAAGTTTCAAGCACATGGCGGGCGTCGCGTTCAACGGCTGCCTCGTCCGCCGGGAGCGCCGCAGTGCGGACAATCCAGCCGGCCTTTTTGGCATCGGCACCTTCGGTGGTGGCGGCAACATCGGCGCCGACACGCTCGACCAGTTCGGTGAGGCGGGCGCGGTCGCCTTCATCCTCGATGCGGCGCGACAGGGCGACGCCGGGCTGATGGGGCACCAGCACAAGCAAGCGGCCGGGGATGGTGACATTGGCGGACAGGCGCGGACCTTTGTCGCCGATGGGATCCTTCAGCACCTGCACGAGGATCTTTTCACCCTCGCGCACGCAATCATTGATGCGGGGCATCTGGCCTGCGTCGCGCAGCCCCATGAGTTCGCACAGGCATTGCGCCTCGCGCACGCCGAGGAAGCCAGAGCGGGCAAGGCCGATATCCACAAAAGCTGCCTGCATGCCGGGCAAGACACGCTCGACGCGACCGATCATGAGATTGCCGACGAGGCTGGCACCTGTGGTGCCGCCGGAGCATGGACCGGACGCGCTGTCGTCGACGCTGCGTTCGATCACCAGATCACGCAACATACCATCGTCCATCAGCGCAACACGGGTTTCGCCGATGCCGACATTAATGAGGATTTCTTCGCTCATGGAGTGTGATCAAGGCCCGGCTAGCGATTCTGATTGCGATTCACTGCAAGTCTAGGCTGCATAGGGGTGAAAACGCCAGCCGCGCGCGGCCACACCTGCGGATTAATCCGTTGCCGCCGCGACGTAACCGGCACCGGCCAGCATGGCCGTGGTTTCAGCCAGCGGCAGGCCGACAATGGCAGAATATGAGCCGGAAATGCTGGGAATAAAGGCTGCGGCGCGGCCCTGAATGGCATACCCGCCTGCCTTGCCATGCCATTCGCCCGAGGCGATGTAAGCGGCGATGTCAGCTTCGCTGAGGCGTTTTACCTTGACGCGGGCTTCAACCACACGGCGAGCGATACCGCCGGAGGGCGATATCAGGCAGACGCCGGTGAAGACCCTGTGGGCACGGCCGCAGAGCAGCGCGAGGCATCGGCGGGCTTCTGCCTCGTCTTCTGTTTTGGGCAGGATGCGGCGGCCGACTCCGACGACAGTATCAGCCGCCAGCACAAAGGCATCCGGATGGCGGATCGCCACGGCATGGGCTTTTTCCACCGCGAGACGTTCCGCATGCGGACGGGGAAGCTCAGTTCTTCCGGGCGTTTCGTCGATGTCGGCTGGATCAACCTGATCGGGCGTGATGCCGGCCTGGGCGAGGAGATCACGCCGCCGGGGCGAGGCGCTGGCCAGGATCAGGCGCGCGCGTATTTCCCCCATAGTCCCGCTGCTACTTGTAGCGATAGGTGATGCGGCCCTTGGTGAGGTCGTAGGGCGTCATTTCAACCAGCACCTTGTCGCCCGCCAGCACGCGGATGCGGTTCTTGCGCATCTTGCCGGCTGTGTGGGCGATGATCTGGTGTTCGTTCTCGAGCTCCACCCTGAAGGTGGCATTGGGGAGCAGTTCGACGACTGTTCCGGGAAACTCGAGCAATTCTTCTTTTGCCATTATGGCCTTTCTGATGCGGTCTGCAGTTTGGACAGGCGGCACAACGGGGAAAAGCCCACGTGTGCAGCGCCCATGTCCTGAATTGGGCGGGAGAATGGGCATTTGGGCCAGCAAAATCAAGGTGGCAACAAAAACACACTGAACCTTGTTGACGACAACACGAATGTTCTCTTATTGTTCCGATCCAAAATGGAGGTGGAATTGCAGGGAAGTTGCTGTTGCGGTGCCGTGAAGTTTGAGCTGACCTCACCACCATCCATGATGGGAACGTGTCATTGCTCGCGATGCCGCAAGGTTGGAGCCGGCTCGCTTGTGTTCGTCAAAAAGGATGACATCAAGTGGATTGCCGGGCGCGACAGGATTCAGACCTACGAACCGACGCCGCCGTACAAATATGCTCGGTGCTTCTGTAAGATCTGCGGCACGTCTCTGGGCGAAATCCTGTCGGATGAAGACAGCTTCCCGATCAATGCGCACGTTCTGGATGACGACCCGGGCGTGCGCAATCACTTCCACGAGTTTGTGGCAGAGAAGCCCGACTGGTATGACATCTGCGACGATGCAAAACAGTTCGACAGTCATCCGACCACGACTTAGATGCCTCTGGATACCGCCTATCCGCTAGGTGCCGCGCGCCAGCCGAAGCGTTCCTTGATGCGAGCCATCAGGCTGTCACGGACTTCGCGGTAGGCATTGAGGCGCTGATCGCGGGAGCCTTGTGCCAATGTCGGGTCGTGGGTCGGCCAATACTCCACATCAGCGGCCATGGCCCGGGTCAGATCCACAGCCTTGTGCTGGGCTTCCGGCGTCAGGGAGATAATGAGGTCAAAGGAAGTGTCTTCGAGTTCATCAAAACTGCGCGGTTTGTGTTTTGAAATGTCGACACCCAGCTCATCCATGACGGCGATGACGAAAGGATCAACTTCCCCTGCCCGCACGCCGACGGAATCAACAAAGACGTGCTGGCCATATAGATGCTTCATCAGGCCTTCGGCCATGGGCGAGCGCACAGCATTCTGGCTGCACGCGAACAGCACCGCATCGGGCAGGTCTTCTCCGTGAGGGCCGCGCATAGCAGCTAGCCCTTCATGTGCAGCACGCAGATGAGCGTGAAGAGCCGCCTTGCGGTGTCGTGGTCGATGGCGATCTTGCCGGCCAGCCGCTCGGTGAGCAGCACGGCACCTTCATTGTGCAGGCCGCGGCGGCCCATATCGATGGCTTCAATCTTTGACGGCGACGCCGATCTGATCGCATCGTAGTAGCTTTCGCAGATCAGGAAGTAGTCCTTGATGATGCGGCGGAACGGCGACAGGGAGAGAATGACCTTGCCGTGGGGTTCCTCCGCCTCGTCGCGGATATCGAACACCAGACGGTTTTCCTCGATGGCCAGATGCAGGTTGTAGGGGCCCGCGTCGCTGCCTTCGGGCGCGAAACTGTTGTCCTCAAGCAGATCAAAGATCGCAACCTTGCGCTCATGCTCAACCTCAGGCGAGCGGCGAACGACGGACGCTTCGTCGAGCACGATCGACGCGATCCGCTTTTTCGGATCGGCGGGTGGTGCTGATTTTTCGTCGTCAGTCATGAGCGGACCGGTGATTGAGGGACGCAGGCGCAGTCTATGGGGTTCGGTGCAGTGTTCCTAGGGGAAGAGAAAACCCGCTATTTGTTGAGGCGGATAGAAACCGAGCGGCCGTGGGCTTCAAGGCCTTCTGCATTTGCCAGGGCCACAGCGGCCGGACCGATGGCTGCAAGACTATCGGGCGTACACTTAACAAGCGATGTGCGCTTCATGAAATCCAGCACCGAGAGGCCTGACGAGAAGCGGGCCGACCGCGCCGTCGGCAGCACGTGGTTGGTGCCTGCCACATAGTCACCAACGGCTTCCGGCGTGTAGCGGCCAAGGAAGATCGCGCCGGCGTGGCGGACTTTTTCTGCCAACGGCTCGGGGTCGCTGACCGCAAGCTCAAGGTGTTCAGGTGCCAGACGGTTGACCAGCGGGATCGCATCCTCAAGCGAGGCAACGGTGATAATCGCGCCGTAGCCATACCAGCTTTGCGACGCGGTGTTTTCGCGGCTCAATTGTTTGAGCTGGCTTTCAACTGCCGCAGCCACATCATCCGCACACGATGCATTGTCGGTGATGAGGATGGACTGCGACGATGGGTCATGCTCGGCCTGGCTCAGCAGGTCGGCCGCCAACCATGCAGGATCGTTTTCGCCGTCGGCGACGACGAGAATTTCAGACGGGCCTGCAATCATATCGATGCCGACGGTGCCGAACACCTGGCGCTTGGCGGCAGCGACCCATGCATTGCCGGGGCCGACAATCTTGTCCACCGGCGCAATCGCGTCCGTGCCATAGGCAAGCGCTGCAACAGCCTGCGCGCCGCCGATGCGGTAGACCTCGGTGACGCCTGCGAGTTTGGCGGCGGCAAGCACCAGCGGGTTTTCGACGCCGTCGGGCGTCGGCACCACCATGACGACACGCTCAACGCCTGCAACGCGGGCGGGGATGGCATTCATCAGGACTGATGACGGATAAGCTGCCGTGCCACCGGGCACGTAAAGACCGACCGCGTCCACCGCCGACCAGCGGTGGCCCAGTTCTACGCCGGCGTCATCTGTGAAGCGCATCGACTTGGGAAGCTGTCTTGCGTGAAAGGCTTCGATGCGGTCTGCGGCCAGCTTCAGCGCCTGCATGGTCTCCGCAGGCACATTGGCGGCGGCGGCATCAAGGCGCGATTGCGGGATGCGCAATTCGTGCGCGCCTTTCAGCGACAACCGGTCAAACTTGTTGGTAAGGGCGATGACAGCTTCGTCGCCGCGCGCGCGCACATCCGCAATGATGGCGGTCACGTCATTGTTGACGTCCACCGAAGCTTCGCGCTTGGCGGTCAGCAGTTCTGCAAACTGTGCCTCAAAGTCGGCGGCGCGCGCATCAAGGCGGCGGGGTGCTGTTCGTCCGGTCATGGGATCACCTGAGAGGTGGCTTAAAGATCGTGTGTGGGCTTGGCGCGGGTTTCCCACGGCTGGCCGATATCGGTCAAATGGCCCTCAAGGCACTCGACGTCCAGTGCAATCGTGCCGCCACCGGCAAAATCCAGCGTGACGGTGCCCGACGGGTCTTCTTCACCGCCGTTCGGCTCAAAGCGGATGGCCAGCAATTCCACCACCGCATCTTTTGCGTCCTTGCGGATATTCTGGGAGCGGACGGCCATCACATCGTCGAAATGCAGACCGGTGCGTACACGTGAATAGGGCTCACGCCGCACTTTCGCGCCCTCGCCTTCCCAGCGGAACCGGTTGAAGACGCCTGCAAAGCGACGGCGCTTTGCCTCATAGGCAAAGTCGCCAACCAGCGCCACCGCATCCTGCAGATGGGCGGAGATGATGGTGAGGTCGTCTTTGTCTTCGATGCGCAGGCGCAAAGGTTTCATGGGGCTTTTGTGCTCGCTTAGCCAGGTAGCCGTGAAATATCAGCACCGCATTGGGAGAGCTTGTCTTCAAGCCGCTCAAAACCACGATCCAGATGATAGACGCGAGAGATAACGGTTTCACCCTCCGCCGCCAAGCCCGCGATGACCAGCGACACCGAGGCGCGCAGATCCGTTGCCATGACGGGTGCGCCGCGCAGGGACTTTACGCCCGACACGATTGCGCGGTCGCCATGCAGTGACACAAGCGCGCCAAGGCGCGCTAGCTCCTGCACATGCATGAAGCGGTTTTCAAAAATCGTTTCGGTCATCTGCGCATTGCCGTCGGCCATGGTCATCAGCGCCATGAATTGGGCCTGCAGATCAGTGGGAAATGCCGGGTATGGCTGGGTGACGATATCAACCGGTGTCAGCGCCGTGCCGTTGCGGGTGATGCGGATGCCGCCATTGGCTGCATCTTCGACCGTCACGCCGGCGGCTGAGAGTGCCTGCAGGGGCGCTTCGAACAAGGAGCGGTCAGCGCCGGTAAGCGTCACGTCGCCACCGGCCATCGCGGCTGCCATGGCATAGGTGCCGGCTTCAATCCGGTCGCAGACGACGGCGACTTCAGCGCCATGCAGCTTTTCAACGCCGGTGATGCGCAGGGTGGAGGTGCCCAGACCTTCGATCTTTGCACCCATGGCGACCAGGCATTCGGCCAGATTGGTAATCTCGGGCTCGCGGGCGGCATTCTCGATCACGGTTTCGCCACGGGCGAGGACGGCGGCCATCAGCACATTATGGGTGGCGCCGACAGACGGCATGGAGAAGCGGACTTCGGCGCCCTTGAGGCCACCTGGTGCACGGGCAATGACATACCCTTTGTCCAGTTCAATCTTGGCGCCGAGTTTTTCAAGGCCCTGAAGGTGCAGGTCCACAGGACGAGTGCCGATGGCACAGCCGCCGGGCAGCGACACATCCGCTTCGCCGCAACGGCCAAGCAGCGGCCCCAGCACCCAGAAGCTGGCGCGCATTTTTGAGACCAGCTCATAATCCGCGTGGGTGCTTTCGATGTTTTTGGCGGTGAGCCTGAGCGTGCGGCCGCCGGGGCGGTAGGTGGCACCTGGTCCAAAGCCTGCCAGCCGTTTTGCCTGCTCGGCTGCCAGCGACAACCGGCCGTCCGTGCGGCTTGTGAGGGTTTCCCACTCACCTTTTGAGTTCATGACCTCGATTTCGACACCCAGCTCGGCCAGCAGACGGGCAAGGGTCGCGATATCGGTCAGGCGCGGCAGGTTGGTGAGAACCAGCGGCTCATCGGTCAGAAGGCTCGCAATCATCAGCGGCAGCGCGGCGTTCTTGGCCCCGGAAATGGGGATTTCGCCGTGAAGCGGATTGCCGCCTGCGAGCCTGATTTTATCCATTGATGAAAGCGCCCCGAGAGAAAGTAAGCGTAGAAATTATGTCCCAGCCGGTCTTGTGCCGCCTAAATGGGGCATGGATACGGCCAGATGCGATGTGCGATCAGGCTTTATCAGCCGGTTTGGCCGTATCGGCGGCACGCGCCTTGGCCTGCTGCTTGCGGCGCTGGAGATTGGCCTTGAGGGCTGCTGCCTGCTTTGCCTGACGGTCTGACAGACCCGCATCGGGGGCGCCGGGCTCGCGGCGGCCCTGTTTTGTCTTCGATTTCATGGTGTTCCGGCTTCTTTAATATGGCCCCACGCGTTGCGCGGTGGGCGGATTTGCGGGCGATCCTGCAAAGGGATGGGCGGGCGGTCAAGCTGGCCTTGGCGCAGACCTACCCTGCCCCCTTGAGGGAGACCAATACGCCAACCTGCACAAGGGTGCGAATGGAGTGTTGCGGATGCAAACGCCTTATGGCAGTTTCCGCGCTCCTTTGGCGAGGCATTAACCGGTTCTGGACGGGTTTCATCCATGCTTCACGCCAACGAGGCCGCGGTAGCTCAGTGGTAGAGCGCACCCTTGGTAAGGGTGAGGTCGGGAGTTCGATTCTCCCTCGCGGCACCATTTTTTACCTCACGCTTGATGGCGCTACGCGCCAACGCTCCGGCGGGGCGGCCCATCAGGGCCGGCGCCCGGTCGGGCGCTTGGGTGTGTGACTGTTGGCTTTGAGACACGAAAAAGCCCCGGCGGGATGAACCGCCGGGGCTTTTGTCGTTTGTGTCGCGGGCTTTGGTAAGCCTGCTGCTACATCTCGCGAACCTGGTTGAGGAAGGCCTCGACGCGGCCGCGCAATTCGTCGGACCGGCTGGAGAGGGCCTTGGCCACATCCAGAACGGTTGCGGCGGACTGGCCGGTTTCAGCTGCTGCCGTCTGCACGCCGGTGATGTTGCCGGCCACCTCGTTTGTGGCGGCTGACTGTTCTTCAACCGCGCTGGAGATGGATACGCTGACTTCGTTGATCTGCCGGATCACGTCGATGATTTCCTTGATGCCAGTAGCGGTTTCTTCGCTGATGGTCTGGATTTCACGGATCTGGGTATCAATGTCCGTTGTTGCCTTGGCAGTCTGTGAGGCCAGGGCCTTCACTTCCTGCGCCACAATGGCAAAGCCCTTACCGGCTTCACCGGCACGTGCAGCTTCGATGGTGGCGTTGAGGGCCAGAAGGTTTGTCTGGTCCGCAATGTCGGAAATCAGTGAGGTGACCTCACCAACCTTCTGCGCAGATTCCACGAGGCCGGTGACGAGGGTCTCAGACTTCTGAGCACTTTCAACGGCATTCTGTGTGATCTGCGTGGAGCTGGCCGTCTGGCTGGAAATCTCGTTCACCGACATGGACAGCTCTTCGGCTGCCGCTGCCACTGAACTGGCCTGATTGCCGGTTTCTTCGGCGGATGCACCCAGTGTCTGAGCGGTGGCTTCCATGTCCGAGGCGGATGAGGAAACACCTTCCACCAGCGACATCACGTTCTGTTCAAACTCGTTGGCGAGATTTTTGTTCTCGTCCTTGCGCGGTGTCAGGTCGGTTGCGAACTTGACCACCTTGAACGGCACGCCGTTGGGATCAAGGATCGGGTTGTAGGAGGCTTCGATCCAGATTTCCTTACCGCCCTTACCGATACGCTTGTACTGCGCGGCCTGGAACTCACCCCGGTTAAGGGCAGCCCAGAAATCCTTGTAGTCCTGACTGGCTGCAAAAGCGGGCTCTGCAAACATCGAGTGATGCTTGCCGGCGACTTCACCCAACGAATAGCCCATCACCGACAGGAAGTTTTCGTTGGCGGTGATGATGGTGCCGTCCATCTGGAATTCGATAACCGCCTGTGAGCGGCCGATGGCGGCAACCTTGCCCTGCAGTTCAGCCTTTTCCTTGGTGGCTTCCGTAATATCGGTTGCGAATTTCACAACGCGGAACGGCTTGCCGTCAGAGCCGAGGAGCGGATTGTAGGATGCTTCGATCCACACTTCCTTGCCACCCTTGCCAAGACGCTTGTACTGCGCGGCCTGAAACTCACCCCGGTTGAGCGCGGCCCAGAATTCTTTGTATTCCTGGCTCGCTGCAAATTTGGGTTCGGCGAACATAGAGTGGTTCTTGCCGACCACCTCGTTCAACGTATAGCCCAGCGTCGTGAGGAAGTTCTCGTTCGCTGTGATGATCGAGCCGTCCATGTTGAATTCGATGACGGCCTGTGATTTGTCGAGAGCAATGAGCTTCTCGCGCATATGCGCCGTGGCAGCATTTGTTGCCGGCTGCGAAAACTTAAAGATGTTCAATTTGGTACCCATGTCCCGTATGTCTCCCCCAAAGTGGCCCGATCGCCTGCCATAGAGGTACGGCTAAGCCCCTTAATAAATTACGAAAAATGCAAACCATCCCGGATTGGGGCGGGTCGGCACAGCATCCGCCGGATATTTGAATTAGTTAATTATGCGATATCCATGCGCCAAATCAGCCCGGTTTTCATACTGAAATTAATTAACGCGCATCTGCGTTTCCGGTTGTATTTTGCACCTGTACACACGTGACAATATTTTCCTGGCCCTGGTGGCGGATGTGCTGATCTCCGCGCCCGGCGATCTGGAACAACGCTGATTGGGTGCAAGACACGGTGGCCTGCCGGACCATAGAGGCAATGCGCTGACCCGCCGCGACAGGACATGTGGCCACCGTGCGGACACGCATAGACAGAGGGCATTTGGGGCGTTTGCAAAACGCACAACGGATAGGAACTGCGGGACCATCAATGGACCGGCGGACATTTATAGCGACCAGCTCGGCTGCAACATTGGCCGGCATGCTTGCCCTGCCCCGGCGCGCGGCGGCAGACAATGGCCGCAAGGTGCTGGTTATCGGAGCCGGGATTGCAGGGCTCTCCGCAGGACGGGCGCTGCATGCTCTGGGCTTTGCGGTGACCCTGCTTGAGGGCGCGGGCCATACCGGCGGACGGCTTTTGACCGACCAGTCGCTTGGCGCACCCTTTGAAGTGGGGGCCGGGTGGATACACGGGCCTGCGGGCAACCCCATAAGCCAGCTGGCGAAGAATGTGGGCGCCGGGACGTTTGTCACTGATGACGAAAGTTTCGCTGTGTTCACCGCAGACGGCGCGGCTGTGGCCGATGATGAGATCACCACCAAAGCAGCACGGCTTGAGGCAATCTACCGCAAGGTTGATGACCGGCTTGATGCCGATCAGCCTTTGGCCCGCGCAATTGCGCGCGTTGCATCTGATGCGGCTGATGACCCGGTGCTGGCGTGGATGCAGTCTGCCTATACGGAGTTTGATACCGGCGGGCCGCTCGACAGGCTGTCGGCATTGCATTTCGACGAAGACGACGCGTTTGACGGGGCGGATGTCATTTTGCCCGGTGGCTATGACGCCATTCTTGCGCCGCTGGCTGCGGGGCTGGATATCCGGCTTGAGCACAGGGTGAGCCGCATTGAGCACGGCGAGGACGGTGCCGCCGTGCATGCCGATGGCGAAATGTTTGAGGCGGATTACGTGATCTGCACCTGCCCGCTTGGAGTGCTGCAAAAGGCAAGCGTTACGTTTGATCCGCCGCTGCCGTCGGTTGCCCGCAAAAGCATTGATCGCATCGGCATGGGCAATGTCACCAAGATTGCGCTCAAGTTTGCCGATGCTCACTGGCCGGTGGACACGCAGTATTTCGGGTTGATGACCAAAGAGCGCGGGCGGTGGAATTACTGGCTCAACTACCGGACCTTCTGCGACGAGAATATTCTGCTTGGTCTCAGCGTCGGCAACTACGCGGCCAGGATCGAAGCCGAGCCGGATGCGGTCATGGTGGCTGATGCAATGGACGCGGTGCGCACCATGTTTGGCGGTGCGGTGCCTGACCCGACAGACCACCGCATCACCCGCTGGTCGCAGAACCCGCTGAGCATGGGGGCTTACTCCTACGCACGCGTCGGGGCGGTACCGGAGGATTTCGACAGCCTTGCGGAACCGATGTCGTCATCGCTGGTGCTGGCGGGCGAGCACACGACATTCGACTATCACGCGACGGTGCATGGGGCTTATCTGAGCGGCCTGAATGCGGCGGTGATTGTGTCGGACGCCTAGGTCTTAGCTGGTGAACGCGTGGCCGGTGAGGCGCTGATTGGCGCGGCGCATGCGCAGGTCCAGCATGGCGGACTGCATGCGGGCGATCTGGGGCATGGCGGCTTTGTCATTGGCGAGATTGTGGGTCTCGTCGGGGTCCGCGTCGCGATCAAACAGCAGCGGCGGCTGGCCTGCATTGAAGTGGATATATGTCCAGCGTGGATCGCGGATGATGGCGGCGTTGGTTTGGGTCGCGTCCATGCCCCATGCCTTTTCATAGCGCGTCGGGCTTTTGGGGTTGGAATAATCAAGCTCGGTAAAGGCCGTCTGCCACCAGCCCTCGACGCGCTCACGCTCAAGGAAGGGCAGCAGGGAGCCGCCATCCATGGCGCGGGGGACCGGCGCACCGACCCAATCCAGAATTGTCGGGGCGATATCCACGGACTCGGTGAGCGTAGTCACCTGCTTGCCGCGCCTACCCTTGCGGGTGGGGTCGCAGATGATGAGCGGCACGTGATGGGCACCGATGAAGGGTGCATCCTTGCCCCAATAGCCTTGGTCACCCAGCATTTCTGCGTGGTCGGACGTAATGACGATCAACGTGTCGTCGCCCTGGTCGGTATCATCAAGCCAGGTAACAATGCGTCCCAAATGATGATCCACTTCGGCGGCAAGACCGAGATAGACGGCGCGCAGGTCTGACGCTGTCTCCGGCGCCATTTTGGTGCAATTGCCGTCAAAGCCTGTCCACAACCCGTATTCATTGGGTTTGGCAAACCACAGATCGCGGAACGGGTGTGCGGCACCGCCCGCAACAGGCGACGGCACGTCAGCGGGCCTGACGATCCTGTTCCACGGTTCAGGCGCGACGAAAGGCGGATGCGGACGAATATACGTGACGTGGGCGGTCCACCCTTGCGTCTTGCGGGCATCCAGATGGGCAAGCACGCGATCCGTCAGAAATGCCGTATCGCTGTCCTCGGCGCGGTAGAGGGGCGGATCGGTGATATTTCCCGGGCTGCCGCTGGGTGCGACGGGCTGATAGATGTCCCACAGGCGGGCGGGCTGGGGCTGCGGCAGGTCATAGCCGCGCGCGGCCAGATGGGCGCGCCACTCGGCCATGTCCTCGAAGCGCATCTCGGTCAGTTCGCGAAAGCCCGGCGGCGTTATCTCGTAGGTCTTGAGCAACGGGTCATTGGCGCTAAGACCGGTTGGGTCAGCGGCGATGTCGCCATAGCCGAACAGCAGCGGCTCGCGGCCCTGTTTGCGCAGCTCCATCCCCAAGGTGGCGTGCTCGGCGGCAAGCGGCGTGCCGTTGCGGATCGAGCGGTGGTTGAAGGCATAAAGCCCGGTCATCAGGCTGGCGCGGGCCGGGCCGCAGGGGGATGTGACGGTGAAATGCTGCGTGAACGTCGTGCCCTCGCGCATCAGCCGCGCAAGGGTGGGCATGGGAGCGAGGCCCGCAAGGCGGCCAAGCACCACATCAGCGCGCAACTGGTCGATGGTGACGAACAGGATGTTTGAGGGCTTGTCGCTCATCTAGCGTTCCAGTGTCTCTATAAGCTGCGGCAGGTCGGCGACGGTGCGGATGACGTGGTCCGCGCCTGCGGCTTTGAGCATGGCGGCGGCATCTTCATGCAGGCGGGTAACTTCCGCTTCGGGCATGGCGGCGAGATCCTCCGGTGTGCGGCCCACATGGTTGCCCGACAAAGTAACGCCAACTGTGACGCAGCCTGCGGCAACGCCCTCGGCGATGCCCGGTTCGGTGTCATCCACCTTGAGAACGCGGGACGGCGGATAGACCGCCAGATCAACAAAACACTGATACATCATCAGCGGGCCGGGGCGACCTTCGGCCAGATCGTCTGCACACAGACAATTGTCTGGTGTGTATCCCTGCTCAGCTGCGACCGGCAGCACGCGCTGCATGATCGAGCGGGTGTAGCCGGTGGTGGAGCCGATCTTCATGCCGCGCGCGCGCAGCCACTTGACCGTATCAAGCGCGCCGGGGACGAGGGTGGCAAAATCCGCCACCACGGCCTCATTCATCGGCACGAAGATTTTGTAGACCTTGTCGACGTCCGCATCGGTGGGTGCATGGCCGCGCGCCTTTTCCCATGCATCTGAAATACGCGCGGCGGTCATCATGGATTTGATGTGGTCCCATTTGGGGGCACCCATAGGGGCGCGGGCCTCGGCAATGGAAACCTCGACGCCGAATTTCGCGAATGCCTCGACGAAAACGCCCATGGGGGCGAAGGAGCCGAAATCGATCATGGTGCCGGCCCAATCGAAGATGGCGGCCTTAAAATAGGGGGCGAAATGGGGGGTTTCGGGCATCAGCCGAACATCTCCGCAATTGTTTCTTCGCCGATGGCGAATCCGGTGGAGGCCCCGCAGCCTGCGGTGACCATGACGATACGGGTGGTGGCGTCCGGCGCATCGGTGAGCCGCCAGCGGCCTTGCGCAACGGGATATATGCCTGTCCACCGCTCGGTCACATCATAGCCGCCTAAATCCAGCACCGCGTCCAGTTCTTCAAGAATGAGACTGTCTATGTCGGCGCGGCTGAACGGGTCGGTGTCGCCATAATGGTGGCTGTCGCCGATCACCAGCGAGCCGTCGGCGGACTGGACAGCGATCAGGTGGACGCCATTGGCACGCTGGGCCGCCTGCTCGGTGTCCAGCAACTGCCCAAGCGCGCGGCCCTGCGGCAGGTCCGCATAGCCGTGATAGCGCGCAAGACCCAGATCAGACATGACGGCACTGCCGAGCGTCATCGGCTTTTTGGGCTGTATGCGGAGCATCTGGAGCTTGCACGGGGTGATACCGAACGGCTCAAACCGCTGGGGGTAGAGCGAGGTGGCGTCGGCACCCGGGCAGATGATGACAGCCTCCGCCTCGATTGCCCCGCGCGACGTCTCAAGCCCGGTGGCGCTGCGGGCATGGACATGGGTCTGCCACATGAATTCGACCCCATGCGCTTCAGCCAGCCACCGCGCCAGCCGAGGCAGCGCCTCGCGGCTTTCAACGCGTAATTCGTGGGGCGAGAGCAACGCCGCGGTGACGCCCGGCGACAACGCAGGACATTGGGCGCGGGCCTCATCGCCCGTGAGCCTGCGGCACTCCTCGCCCATGTCCGTTTTGAGAAACGCGTCGATCACCGCTTCAGATTGCGGACGCCGAGCCGTAACAAGCAAACCGCGATGCAGAACAGGAATGTCCGCCGCCTGCGCAACCTCCGCCCACACATCGCGCGACCGCCGCGCCATCTCCCAGCAATTGCCCGCGGCCTGACCCGAGACCGTGACAAACCCGAAATTGCGGATGGAGGCCCCATTGGCTTGGGCGTCGCGCTCGACCACCAACACCCGCTTGCCGATTTGCGCTGCGGCGAGCGCATGGGCTAGCCCGACAATGCCGGCACCGACGATAGCTAGGTCATAGAGCACGCGAAGGTTTACTTTCGTTCGAAAGCTGAGGTTCAAATGGCGACCTGACCACGAATTACTAGAAGGGGGGCGGGGGGGAACTCAGTCTGATAGAAGTAAGGCGCATCTAGGCTCGAAATGCGTTGCCCTTCTCAGCGCGCGCTGCAGAAATTTCAACAATCCGGTCAATGACGCGTTGGCAGTCTTTCCACTTCATCACCAGCTTACTCGTATCCATTCCGTAGTCCGCTACGATGTCCCGCAGTTGATCGAGCGACAATTTAGAGAGTTGAGCACGTAGCTCTGGCTCACCATTGGCAATAATAGCAACTGGATCAATCAGTGCGGCCGGTCTTCGATTTCTCGGGCGTTTGGTTTCTGGCTTTTTTTCCGCTGGTTTTTTCCCGACAGCACTCTCTTGAAGACCAAGGACGTCAGACAGACGCTGCGCAAATTCTTCATCCTGCTCTGCTTGGTCGGCGATCAATCGCGCAATTTCAATGAGCCTATTACGCAGCTTCACTTTCTAAGCCTCCAGTTTAGTAAGCAGTTCCCCTGCCAATTTGATATATGCATCTGCCAACCCGTCATAACCATACTTCTGCTTAAATGTGCGAGCAGAGGCCTGGTGTTCTGCAGCGGCGGAAACAGCGTTGGCTTGCCGCACTACCGTCTCAAACACGGGCGCATCGCCAGCATCCTTAAGGCGATCCATCCCATTTAGGTGCACGTTTGAATTGACCTGAAATTTAGTCACTACAATGCCAATTGGCTCGATTGGCTCGGCTATCTCAGTTGCAAACTCTGCAATGCGAGTAACAATCTGAGGAATGCCGTAGGTCGAAAGGATATCAGGGACGGTTGGAATTATGTATCCATTGGATATACGCAGGCCATTCAAAGTGATTATTCCAAGATTGGGCGGACAATCCACAATTACGATATCATAGTCATCAAGGCGTGCCTTTACCGCGCGCCAAAGTAATTCGATTGGATTGACCGAATAAAATTTCCCACTTGGCGTCGTAGCAAGCCTATCTTGGACATCAATCAAATCTAAGCTTGATGGAAGCAAATCTAATTTTGATGTATCATTAACGTCAGAAACACCATGTTGTATTGCCTTGTCCAGATTAAATAACTTTTCGCTTGGATCCAACGCATCTTGAAATAGACGCGCAATAGTAAGACCTTTCTCGTTTAATTTTTTCCACTTTTTTTCACCTATTAGCATAGTTGTAGCATTTGTTTGCGGGTCCAAGTCGATTACTAGAACACGTTTTCCGTACTCGCTCGCCAACGCCTCAGCCAATGCTACCGTCGTGGTGGTCTTGCCGACGCCACCTTTCAGATTAATCGTGGAGATTATGTGTGCCATCGGAACTTTCTTCCTCCTTAGCCAGGTACGCACCCCCGACCTGTTAAAAACAGGTCCAGATGCCAATGTGGTTATAGGCTCAGGAAAGTCCTGAGCCCGGGCACGCCAATTCGCTACGGCCTGCTTGGAGACGCCAGCCATTTCGGCAATCTCGTTGATGCCAACCAGTTCGTCGCTTTTGATCATTAAAGAGGCTCCTGTGTACCCTGTCAACAGATTTTGTGTACACTGTACACGATCTGAAGTGAACCCCGCAAATTAGGATGTCCGCTAAGACACAAAAAAGCCCCGGCGGATTGCTCCGCCGGGGCTTTGTTTGTGGCGTCGGCGTGAGGCGCGTTAGGCGGCCTGGTAGCCGAGGACTGCCTTCACTTCGAGGAATTCTTCGAAGCCGAATTCGCCCCATTCGCGGCCGTTGCCGGACTGCTTGTAGCCGCCGAACGGTGCGTTGAAGTCCGGGCCTGCGCCGTTGAGGTGCACGTTGCCGGCGCGGATCTTGTTGGCGACCTTGCGGGCGTGCTCGATGTCGCCGGACTGGACGTAGGACGACAGGCCGTACTCAGTGTCGTTGGCCATGTCGATGGCTTCTTCCTCGGTCTTGTAGGTGAGGATGGCGAGCACCGGGCCGAAGATTTCCTCGCGGGAAATCGTCATGTCCGGGGTCACGTCGGCGAACACCGTCGGGCGGACGTAGTAGCCCTTGTTGAGACCATCGGGACGGCCTGTGCCACCGGCGAGAAGCGTTGCGCCTTCGTCGATGCCCTTTTGGATCAGGTCCTGGATCTTGTTGTACTGAACTTCAGACACAACCGGACCGATGGTGGTGCCGTCTGCCATGGGATCACCAGCCTTGACGCCTGCAACGGCGGCGGTGGCGACCTTCTTGGCTTCGTCGTTCTTGGAGGCGGGAACGAACATGCGGGTGGGTGCATTGCACGACTGGCCCGAATTCATCATCACGCTCTGCACACCGCTGGCAACGGCCTTTTCAATGTCCGCATCTTCCAGAACGATGTTGGGGGACTTGCCGCCCAGTTCCTGCGCCACGCGCTTGACGGTGTCCGCGGCAGCCTTGGCCACCAGAATGCCGGCGCGGGTGGAGCCGGTGAAGGACACCATGTCCACGTCCTTGTGGCTTGAAAGCGGCGAGCCAACGTCGGGCCCGTCACCATTGACGAGGTTGAAGACACCCTTGGGCAGGCCTGCGTCGTCCAGAATCTCCGCCAGGATGATGGCATTGAGCGGGGCAACTTCAGACGGCTTCAGCACGATGGTGCAGCCTGCTGCAAGCGCCGGAGCGACCTTGCAGACGATCTGGTTGATCGGCCAGTTCCACGGCGTGATGAAACCGCACACACCGATCGGCTCTTTTTGAATGTGGGTCGTGCCGCGGGTTTCTTCGAACTGGTAGGTCTTCAGAATTTCGAGATTGGTTGTGAAGTGGCCAAGGCCGGTTGCGGCCTGTGCTGCCTTGGAGAGCCAGATCGGCGCGCCCATTTCCATGGAGATGGTTTCGGCGATCTCGTCGTAGCGCTTCTGATAGGAGGCGATGATCTTTTCAAACATCGCAACGCGCTCTTCGCGGGTCGTGGTCGACCATGCGGGGAACGCTGCCTTGGCGGCGGCGACGGCTTTGTCCACGTCGGCTGAGGAGCCCATGGAGATTTTACCGCAGGGCTCTTCGGTGGCCGGGTTGATGACGTCGAGGGTCTTCGGCTTAACCGGGTCAACCCATGCGCCGTTGATGTAGAATTTGAGGGCTTCTTTCACGTGTTTTCTCCCGTGTGGCGGGGTGGCTGTGCTGCCGTGAGCCCCGCGTTTCGCAAACTGTTTCAGGGCAGGCCGCGCGACCTGACGATGGCGCGGGCTCCTTGTCCCCTGCAAATAGGCGCTGATTGGCGGAATTCCCGCTCTTTTTAGCGCCTCTTCGCATCCGGGGCGGACTCTTGCACAAACAAGAGCCGCGTCGCCAGCCCTACGGACCCCTCGAATTCGGTCATTTTTTGCCTCGCGGGCGTGGCCCTCCGGCGGGGCGGCCCATAAGGGCCGACGCCCGGTCGCGCGTTTGGGTATTGGGGGTGCCCTCGCCCTGCGGAGATTGCCTTGAAGGTAGGTGCGGATGCGCGGGGTTTTGACTACGCTTTGGCGTGAATTGGACGCTATCGGGAGGGGACGTGATGACGAGCGCCAAATGGATATTCAGGATTGCCGGGATCTGGGGGCTGGCGGTGATCCTGCCGCTTTATTTTGCGGATACGTCGCAGATGGCGGAGCCTGCTTATTACTTTGGGTTTGCGGGGGTGGCGCTGGCGTTTCAGGTGGCGTTTTTGGTGATCTCCACTGATCCGGTGCGCTACCGGATGCTGATGCCGGTTTGCGTGTTCGAGAAGCTCTCGACGCTGCCGCTGATTTTTCTTTATCTCGCCGGGCGCGGGAATGAGGACTTTTTTGTCGGCGGCATTGTGGATCAGGTGCTGGCGGTGGCGTTCATTGCGGCGTTTTTGATGACACCTAAAAAAGCCTAGAGCGCCTTCAGCCATTGAATCATGAGCCCGGCGATCTCTGCGCCTTTGTCTTCCTGCAGGAAGTGCCCGGCCTTTTCTATCGTTGTGTGCGGCTGGCCCTTGGCGCCCTTCATGCGCTTGGCGAAGGCTTTGTCGCCTCCCGCCGTTATCGGGTCGCTGTCTGAGAACAGCAGCAGGACGGGTGTGTCCAGTTGCTCCAGCTTTTTCCACGCGGCATGGCCCTGCGCGAGTTCGCTTGGCACCAGCCATGGCATGGTGCGCGGGGCGGCCATATAGGGTTCGTCGGGGAATGGGGCCTGATAGGCGGCGACTTCATCATCGCTCAATGTTGTGAGGCTGGCTGATTGCAGCACGGTGCCTGCGTTGAACTCGCGGGCGTAACGCGCATGCGCCATCCATGCGGGGAAGCCGTCCACGTCCGCGATGGTGGCGACAGAAGCGCCCTTACGTCGCGCTTTGTGGCGCATGGTCCATTTGCCGATCAGCGACATCGGGAACGGCGCTGCGGGCAGGCCGGTATTGGCAGCGGTGATGGAGGCGAAACGCTGCGGGATTTCTGCCACCACGCGCAGGCCGATGAGGCCGCCCCAATCCTGCACGAACAGATTGATGTCGGTGAGGTTGAGGCCCTCGATGAAGGCGCGCATCCAGGCGACATGGGCTGAATGGGTGTGGACTTCCCGCTCGACGGGTTTGTCGGATTTGCCAAAGCCGATCAAGTCCGGCGCGATGACACGGAAACCTGCGGCAACGAGCGGCGGGATCATCTTGCGGTAGAGATAGCTCCAGCTCGGTTGGCCGTGCAGCAGCAAAACCACCGGGCCATCACGCGGGCCTTCGTCCACGTAATGCATCTCGATACCCTGCCCGCCATCGCGCGCCACCTCGCGATAATGCGCGACGAAGGGATAGTCCGGCAGGTGTTCAAACCGCGCCTCCGGCGTGCGGATGATGGTGGTGGACGGCTGTGCCATTTCTCTTCCCCAGCAAACGTCGCATCGCAATCAGGCAAGAAGCTATAGCACAGGCGCGCGATGTTTGCCGCGCTCAGATCACCATTCGTTCGATGAACCATACGGTCGCGGTGATCCCGATCAGATAGCCGGCGGGCCTGTAGAGCAGGCGGATGTTTTCAGTCCGCATCACGAGAGCCACCAAGAGGAGCACTGCCAGCACGAAAGCCAGCTGCCCGGCCTCGACGCCCAGGTTGAATGCGAAAAGCGCGAGCAAAATAGCGTCGGATGGCAGACCTATTTCCTGAAGGGCGCCTGCAAACCCAAAGCCGTGCAGCAGCCCGAACGCGAATGCGATCATCCAAAGGCTCTGCCCGCTGGTCCGGCCAATGACGTCCGGCGCCTGTCTGGCAGCGATGACAATTTCACGGGCCAGAAACACGATCGACAGGGCAATTACTGCTTCGACGGGCGCTGATGGCACGGAGATCCAACCGGTGGCCGTCAGCCCAAGCGTCAATGAGTGGGCAATGGTGAAAGCGGTGATGGTTTTTACCAGCCGGCCAACACCTCGCGTCAGCAAGAGAAGCGCCAGCACGAATAGCAGATGGTCGAACCCCATCAGGATGTGCTCGAAGCCAAGCACGAAGTATGTGGCCAGAGCACCGGTGGATGATGGCACTCCCTTCAGCACGACCAGAGGTGTTTCGGCCGTCGCGCGTGCGGCCTCGGTTTCGCTGCCCCACCGGGCCCGCACGAGGACATCCGTCAATGTGCCCGCCAGCCCGTCAAACAGGATCGGCCGCCCGGCAAGCGACTGCTCGCATGTGAGCGAAAACCGGACGATCAGCGCCGAGCCTGAAATGACACGCTCGGAGGCCCCTTCCAGCCCGCAGTCGGGCGGGAAACGCGGCTCGACGGCTAATGGCAGACCCTGCTTGACCGGGACCTTCCATGTCATTGCATAGGTCGAGCCGGGCCCATTGGAAAGTTCAAGATAGGCGGGACGCAACTCATGGGCGTGTGCTGCCCCTATGCCCGCGATAGCCACGATCAGGCAAGCCAATGCAGCTGCTGCAATGCGCACATACCGCACGCGGATCACTGCTGCGGCCCCTCGATTTCAATCGTGTAGTTCTGACGCAACCGCTCAAATCCCGCGTCCTTCGCGTTTCTGCGGGCTGCTGCCTGCCAGTCCCGCAGAACTTGCATACGGACATCCGTGTAGTCAGCCGGTTGCGCGGCAGTGGCCTTTGTCACCTGCACAAGATGCCACCCAAGGCCGGAGCGTATGGGGCCGCTCCACGTGCCAACCGGGAGGTCGGCAAGGCTCGCTGAAAAAGCTGTGCCAAATGTGCGCGCGATCTCTCGCGGTGTGACCTCTTCCATTGCTTCGGGAATGGACAGCGCGGGGGCGGCATTGGTGTTTGCGGTGCCGCTCTTCAGCGCGGCAAGGGCCTGGTCGGCTTGCGCGGGATCATCACCGGGCAAGGGGATCTGCTGGAAGCTGAACCGGGGCGCTCGCTGATACATCTCCGGGCGCTGCGCAAACCAGGCCTCAAGCACGGCATCCTCGGGCGGCTGCACGGCTTCGCCCTCTTCGATGAAGAACTCCAGCTTCTGACGCAGGCGACGGCGGATCACTGCATCGTTTGCGTCCAACCCAAGCTTGTGCGCCTCGCGGACATAGACCTCATCGCGGATGTAGTTCTGCACGAGCCCCTGCAACTCTTCATCTGTCGGCGGGCGGTTCCAACTGCGTTCCCAGACAAGAGCCAGCCGCTCGACCTCTGCCAGCGTCACGTAGATGCGATCATTGCCGTCACTCTCGTCGGGCAACACCGCGAACAGCGCGAAAACAAGCGCCGCCGCTGCTGTAAAATGCAGCAGCGGTTCGCGCCACAGGTTGCGCAGCCAAAACGGTTTGTGGTCGGGTACTATCTAATCCGCACTCTCTGGGCCAATGCATCCCTAAAAAGTTGCATCCCTAGGAAGGGGTGAACCAAATCGGCGACGAGTATGCGCGCTCCTGATTGACCAGGTCTGCATCCGCCGGAATGTCGGCACCGTAGCGCACGGCATCATAGGCGGGCCAACGAGGCGTCGGTATTTCAATGGTCCGGACATAGTAGAATGCTTTCTGGGCGGGATCGAAATCCGGATCCGTCCAGGCCGTTGCCAACTGCGGTGCGCCGATTGTGTTGGTCCAAGTCGGCACGGTCAGATCGACCGTACTGCCTACGGATGGCAGTTTGCCCGCCTCATCCAGAGCCCGATTGTCAGACCATGCAACGTCATAGATATGTTCCTGAGTGGCTCCATCCGCGTCCGTCCAGCCCTTGACGATCTGTACACGGTCGAGATTGGCGCCGTCGGGATCCATCATCGCATGAACCAGGAAAGACGGCGCATCATCGCCGCATGACGCGAGATCACCCCCCATGGGAACACCCTTGGCATAGCCCCGCGCGGCATGGTCATCGGCCAGCGCATCTTCAGCATCGAAGTCGCAACCGCCGAAGAACCGTAGCTTGATCCGCGGACCAGTCGTTCCGTACACCTCTTTGCGCATCATGGCGTCAAACAGGGCTTCGCGCGTGTTTTCCGTTGCCCACACAGCAGCATAGCCGGACGCCAAATACTGCCATGCGACGCGCAACGCATCCGGGTTTCGCCGATCCACCCGGGATGCGCGCTTGGGGCCGGGCTCTACGCGCACATTCTTGCCAAAGAACTGGTTGGAATCTGCGGTGGCGAGGCTTGTGTGGGAATCTGTTGACCCGATCACCCCCAGCTTGAACGGGTTTGCGCCCGTTTCAGCTTCAATCTTGAGGCCGCGCTTGAGCGCCTCGCGAACGTAGTCACCCGCCAGCATGTCGTTGGTCTTGAGCGTTGACAGCGTGAGGTTGCCAAGATCCCACCCTGTGTCGCCGTAACTGGCGAACTCGTCATTAGGCGACAGGAAGGGATGTGATTCAGAGTCGCCCTTGATCTGGGATATCTCCACCAGCGGCTCCCAGCGCGCGCGCCGTGTTGCGTAATCTGCATCAATCGCGTTGCCTTCAAAATCGACCAGAGCAAACATCTGTCCGTTTGAAAGGTTGGAGTTATGCGGTATCGCCAGCACCTGACCGCCGGTTTTCTCTTCGTATTTTTCAAGCGCGGCCCATAGATCTTCCGGGTCTTCGCTGATGGTCGATGAGAACGGCAGAATATTGTTCGTGATCTCCGGCCCATCCCGATAGATCACCACCCGGTGCAGATTATTGCCACCTGGCACGGACGTATATTCGTAGCCGACAAACGCCGTGAACTCGCCGGGCTCGTTGTATTGTTCGATTACGCTGCCACGCGACTGCCAGATGTTGCGCATGATCGGACCCATAACCTTACGGTCCTGAAGAATTTTCGGGTTGGTGCCCATCGCGTGCCCGCGAATGATCTCAAGCGTTGCCTTTGCCGACTGCTCGGGACCCGCGTGCATCATTTTGTTCCAGCGCGCCAGCGTCGGATCAGACATCAGTACCGGGTTGCCTTCGTAGAGTTCGCGCGTAACGCCGAGACCTTCTGCGTGATCAGCGATCACGAGAAAATCCAGAGGCCGCAACAGCTGTGCATCGGTTCCTGTGGTTGATGTCACTTTCTCGCCGCGCGCAAAACGTAAAGCGTCTTCGGGCCCCAGCCTGTCACCAAGTGCAAAGGCGTCCGCGCTGTCGGCAGTATGGAGATGCGTGTCACCCCAGAATACTTCCGTGGCATGGCCGCGGGCCTGCTCTGCGGCAGCGGGCACTGTGACGGCGGGCGCTGCAGCTTCCGGCGCTGGTGTTGCCTCCACCATTGCCACATCTGCAGCGGGCTCGGTTACTGAAGCCGATTGATCGTCTGTGTCTCCGCAGGCAGCCAACACAAATGCTGCAGCAGAAACCAGCAACAGGCCAGATTCCAGCTTCGCCATTTCATTTCCCCCGATTAGCGACTCTATTTTTGCGTACCCTAATCGGGCGGCGAACCTTGTGAAAGGGGGCTTGCGAATCAAAGCGCTTGGCGGCAGGCGGGAAAGGACTAAACTCGCATCCAACAGATATATAAGCGACCTGAAGGATAGCCGGATGCATGACATCGTGATCAAAAATGGCCTTGTCTATGACGGGCTGGGCGGCAAACCCTACGAAGCGGACGTGGCCATTGATGGTGGCATCATCACGCAGGTAGGCAAAGTAACCGCAGGCGGGCGCGAAGAGATTGACGCCAAGGGCCAGATCGTGACGCCGGGCTTCGTTGATCCGCATACGCATTATGACGGGCAGGTGACGTGGGATCCGTATCTGCAGCCCTCGACTTTCCACGGGGTGACGACGGCGATCATGGGCAATTGCGGTGTCGGCTTTGCGCCGTGCGCGCCGGACCGGCACCACTGGCTCATTGGGCTGATGGAAGGCGTTGAGGATATTCCGGGCACAGCGCTTTTTGAGGGCATCAAGTGGAACTGGGAAAGCTTCCCTGATTATATGGACGCAGTGGAGGCATCTCCCCTCGCCCTTGATGTTGGACTGCAACTGCCACACGGGGCACTGCGCGCTTATGTAATGGGCGAACGCGGCGCACGGCTTGAGCCTGCGACGCAGGACGATACCGACAAGATGGCGGCGCTGGTGGAAGATGCGCTGAATGCAGGCGCGCTTGGGGTTTCTACCTCACGCACGGAGAAGCACCGCGACAAGGATGGCGAACATACGCCGACCTACAAGGCCGAAGAGATGGAATTGAACGGCATTGCCGAAGCGATGAAACGCTCAGGCAAGGGCGTTATACAACTCATTGCAGATTTCCGCGATGTGGACTGGGAGTTTGGACTGCTGCGCAAAATGGTCGAGATTTCCGGTCGGCCGCTGTCGCTGACCATTGAGCAGGACGACCGGCACCCGGACATATGGAAACAGGTGCTGGACAAGATTGCGCAGGCGAACGACGACGGCTTGCCGATACGGGGACAGGTACCGCCGCGCGCAACCGGCGTTGTGATGGGGCTTACGGCATCGCTCAACCCGTTCCTGCTGTATCAAACCTGGCAGGAGATCATGCCGCGGACGCTTGAGGCGCAGGTTGCAGCCCTTAAGGATCCGGATTTCCGGGCGCGGCTGCTGGCGGAGAAGATCGACTTCAAGGAAGGCGAGATTTCAACGCAGCTGTTCTCGTGGTTCCACAAGATGTTCAATCTGGGCAGCCCGCCCAATTATGAGCCCGCCCCCGAAGACAGCGTGGCAGCGCATGCGGAACGCGAAGGCCGCGACCCACGCGACGTGCTGCTGGACTGGATGGCGGAAGATGACGGCAAGGCGCTGATCTATTTCCCGCTGATGAACTATCTGCCGGGCGACCTTTCCTTTGTGGAGACCATGCTCAAGCACCCCAATACGGCATTTGGCCTCAGCGATGGCGGGGCGCATGTGGGGATCATCTGCGATTCAAGTTTTCCAACCACCCTGTTGACCCATTGGGGGCGTGACCGCACGCGCGGACCAAAGCTGCCGCTGGAATGGATCATCAGCGGGCAGACAAAGCGCACGGCTGAACTTGTCGGGCTTTATGACCGTGGGGTGCTGGCACCGGGCATGAAGGCGGATGTGAACGTCATCGACTTCGACAACCTGACCATGGACAAACCGGAAATCGTTTATGACCTGCCGGCAGGCGGCAAGCGCTTCGTGCAGAAATCACGTGGTTATACGGCCAGCATCATTTCAGGCGCAGTTGCTTTCCGTGAAGGTGTGCCGACGGGCGTTCTGGGCGGCAAGCTTATTCGCGGCAGCCAGGCGCGGCCTGTAGGTGCGCGGATTCCGGCGGCAGCCGAATAGAAAGACAGAGGGATTTACAGATGACCGACAAGATTTTGCATGAACTTTCCCCCGCCGATGTGAAGGCGCGGATGGATGCAGGTGATGTGGTGGTGATTGATGTGCGTGAACCGCGCGAATATGGCGCGGAACGCATTCCCGGCGCGCTCAATTTTCCGCTGTCCACATTTGATGCATCAGCCCTGCCGGCTGGCGGCAAACCGGTGATTTTGCATTGCGGTGTCGGCAAGCGCTCGGCCATGGCGGCTCAAAAATGTTTTGAGGGCGGCGCTGCCGAAGCAAGCCATATGGCGGGCGGTCTTGCCGAATGGAAAAAGGCCAGCCTTCCGCTGATCGTGACGGACCCGGAAACCGGGCAGCCGGTCTCTGTGGGCTGAAAAGAGTCCTTGTTTTCAGCACCCCCTGATTCATACTCCACACACATGGTGTGGGTTTTCATGGGAGGCGAGAATGACTGCAGGCGGATCAGAGAAATTTTCAGGTACAGCCAAGACGCTGCACTGGGTCACGGCACTATTGGTGCTGGTGGCGATCCTGTTTGCGTTCGGGATCATCCCGCCAGGCTTTGAGGGCATGCCCCTTGATGAGCGGCTGCAGACGCTGATGATTCATTCGGGCAATGGCATTGTCGTGCTGCTGCTCACCTTCTACCGCATCCATTACCGGCGCACGCATACGCCGCCTGCCTACCCGGACACGATGCCGGACTGGCAGAAGCGCGCCTCCAAGTGGAACGTGTACGGGCTTTATGCACTGCTGATCTATCAACCGCTTGTAGGGATTGCCCATGCCACGACCTATGTGGATGGCGACATCCATCCTTACGGTCTGTTCAACCTGACCGGCCTCGTCCCCTCTGATGCGGCACTGACACAGGTGTTTCATGTCATGCATGGGCTTGGTGGCTTTGCCCTGTCGGCATTGCTGATTGTGCACATTGCAGCGGCGATGAAGCACTGGATTGTGGATCGCGACGGCGTGTTCCAGCGGATGCTGCCTTACGGGCGGGTGTAACCAGGACTGCGGTTATGCGCGCGCGTCCAGCAAGGGCCCGTGATCGATGCGCGGCAATACGAGGCGGGCAAAATACTCTGCCTCCTGCGCGTGGGGGTAGCCGGACAGGATGAAGGCTGAAAAGCCCATTTCCCGGTACATTTCAAGTTTTGCCACCACCTGATCCGGATTGCCGACGATGGCCGCACCGCAGCCCGACCGGGCCTTGCCGATGCCGGTCCACAGATTTTCTTCGACGAAACCGTCATCGTCGGCGACGTCGCGCATCATGGCTTGACGGCGCACACCTTCGGACGTGGCGTCGAGCGCACGGGCGCGCAGCTTCTCGCCCTCCTCAATGTCGAGCTTCGACATGATGTGGCGGGCATGCGCCCTCGCCTCTTCTTCTGTTTCACGGACAATGACATGAACGCGGTAGCCAAATTTGAGCGTGCGGCCATGGGCGGAGGCACGCTTGCGCATGTCATCCACTAGCTCCTGCACTTTGTCCTTGGTGTCCGGCCACATGAGGAAGACGTCGGCAGCTTTAGCAGCGACCTCGCGGGCTGCGGGCGACATGCCGCCAAAATAGAACGGCGGGCATTTTCCTGACACTGTGCCAATGCGCATGGGGTCAAGCTGCATCTGGTAGTGCTCGCCTGCGATGTCCACTGACTTGCCATCCAGCAGGGTACGGATGAGCTGCATGGCTTCGAGCGTGCGGTTGTAACGCGGGGCAGACTCCATTGCCTGCCCCGGCATGTCTGAGGAAATGATGTTGATGGTGAGACGGCCGCCGAGCATCTGATCCAGCGTGGCAATCTGCCGGGCGAGTTGCGGCGGCCACATTTCGCCGCAACGCACGGCGAGCAGCAGGCGCATGTTTTTGACGGAAGGAGCGACGCCTGCCGCAAAACTTATGGGATCAATGCCAAGCGCAAAACCGGACGGCAGCAGGATATTGTCGAAGCCGCCCGCCTCCGCCGCATCGACAATCTTTTTGCAGTGCTCCAATGTCGAGAGAAAGGCCGGGTCCTGCGTGCCGAGGAACTCGGCATCGTCGTCGCACAGGGCTGAAAACCAAGAGATTTCGACGGGACTGGTCATGGGATCATCCTGTTACGGCAGCGGCTGGCCAAGCGCGGCCTCATAAACAGAATACCATTCTTTGCGGCTGAGGGTGACGCCTAGGGCGGTCATCGCATCGGCAATCCGCGTCGGGGTCTGGCTTCCAATGATGGGAATGGGTTGCGAGGGGTGCGCCAGCACAAAGGCCAGAGCAATGGCTGTGCGGCTGACGCCATGAGCGTCGGCGATCCTGTCCAGCGTGGTGATGACGTCTGCCAGTTGCGGGGTTGGTGCCTCGCTGGCGTCCAGCAACAGGCGGCCGCCGGCAAGCGGGCTCCACGCAAGCGGCGTCATGTCCCATGACATGCACAGATCCAGAACCCCGTTGGTGACAGGCGCGATGGCGATGGCGGAAAATTCGGGCTGCTGGGTGGCGAGTGGTGCATCAAGGTGTGATTGCAGGGCGCGGATCTGCGAGGCTGTGACATTCGACAGACCAATCTCGCGGATTTTGCCCTCTTCGCGCAGGGCCGTCAGCGTTGCTGCCAGTTCGGCTGGATGGGTCAGCAGGTCCGGGCGGTGCACCTGATACAGGTCGATCACATCAACCTTCATGCGGGTGAGTGACGCCTCGCAGGCCTTGCGCAGATAGTCGGCGCTGCTGTCGTACGGCGTGCCGGGAATGATACCGCCTTTGCTGGCGATGACCATTTTATCGCGCAAACCGGGGTGCGCCTTGAGGACCTCGCCCAAAAGCTCCTCCGCGGCACCAAAATGCATGTTGCTGTCGAGGCCATAGACGTCGGCTGTATCGAAGAGATTGATGCCAGCGGTGAGCGCCGCCTCGACCTTGGCCGTGGCTTCGGCCTCATTGGTGCCCGCAAAGCGCCACATGCCGTAAGCAATAGGGGCAACTTCGAGGCTGCTCTGACCGAGTTTGCGTTTGTTACGGTTGATTGTGAGGTCCGACATTTATTTCCCTCGAGCTCTCGCTTAAGACTGATCCCATAATATAGGGGAAAGAATCTGGTCCATGGGTGAGACAATTCGTTACGCCATCATCGGCGCGGGCATGATGGGTCAGGAACATATCCGCAATATCGCCATTATCGACGGGGCGGAAGTTGTAGCGGCCTCGGACCCGCATGAAGGCTCGCGGGACTGGACAACCCTGACCATGGAAGGGGCGCCGGTTGCGCTTTATGCCGATTACGCAGAATTGCTGGCAAAGCCGGACACATTTGATGCGGTGATTGTGGCGACACCCAACTTTACCCATCGCGCGGTGCTGGAGGACGTGTTTGCGACCGGTAAGCACGTGCTGATCGAAAAGCCGCTTTGCACAACACTGGAGGACTGCCAGTGGGTGACACAGGCGACCGGCAATTATCCCAGCGTTGTGTGGATGGGGCTTGAATATCGCTGGATGCCGCCGGTCACGCGCTTTGTGGAGGAGGTGCGCAAGGGAGCCGCCGGGGACGTGAAGATGCTCACCATCCGCGAACACCGGTTTCCGTTTTTGCAGAAGATCGGCGACTGGAACCGGTTCAGCCGCAATACTGGCGGGACGCTGGTAGAAAAGAGCTGCCACTTCTTTGACCTGATGCGGCATGTAATCGGCTCAGAACCCCGGCGCGTGATGGCGTCGGGCGGGCATGATGTGAACCATTTTGAAGAGCGCTATGACGGTGAAATGCCGGACATCATGGATAATGCATTTGTAATTGTTGAATTCGACAACGGCGTGCGCGCCTGCCATGAGCTATGCATGTTCGTGACGCAGCTTGAGCAGCGCGAACACCTGACTGTGACGGGCACCAAAGGCGCATTGGAGGTGATGATCCCGCAGAGCGAACTGGCACATACGCTGAATACGGGAAATGAAACGATCCGTACAAGGATTGATGTGGACAAGAAGGTGCTGGAGGCAGGCCACCACCACGGCGCGTCCTACTATCAGCATCTGGCGTTTCAGGATGCGATCCGCAACCGCACCAAGCCGCTGGTGAGCGTGGATGACGGCTTGCGCTCCGTCGCCATGGGACTGGCAGCACATCGTGCAATCGACGAAAAGCGCGTGGTGGATATGACGGAGTTTGGACTCTAGATGGCGTCGGCGGGAATGCCGTAGCCCGTGAACCAATCACGGAACAGCATGACGTAAGCCGGGCGGCCATTGTTGCGGAACCAGCTATCGAACGCATAACGGGTACCGCTGTCGGTCTCGGTCGCCACGGCGGTGAAGTGCTGGTAGCGGCCATCAATGAAAGCACCGCGGATCGAGGGCGGATCAATCGCGTGGTATTTGACGAGGCCGGTTTGGTGCATCAGCACCATCAGCATGGTGGTGTTGGCGGCTTCGTCGATGCAGTCCTGATAATCCGGATTGCCGGACCATGATGCATTGAGCACGCCGCCGGGATCATCCGAGGTGCCGAGCACCGGGCCGACTTGCGTTTCAACAATGCCGATCGCCTGCGCGATGGCGTAACGCTCCTGCGCTGCATCCTGCACATTGATGAACTCGGCAGACACACGCTCCCAAATCGGGCGCAGATCAACCTGGCTTTTCACCTGGCAACCATAGGCATGGCAGAAGGTGGCGTTTTCAAGCTGCGGGTTTTGCGGAAGCTCGTAAAAGGCGAAGAAATCATTCGGCTCATGCCAGTCCCACGAGATGCAGCCTGCGAGCAGGAGGGACGCGCCAAGTGCTGCGGCGGCTGACATCATTGAGCGCATCAAGTCGTCTCCTGAAAACCGTGGATACTGGACAGGGTGGGACCTTAGCCCGCATAGGTTGGAGGAACCAAACAAACTTAGGATGCCCGTCATGAAAGCTGCAGTTGTCGAGGCCTTTGGGCCGCCGGAAAACCTCACCTTCCGTACCCTGCCGGATCCGGAACCGGGGCAGCATGATGTGATTGTAGATGTGTGTGCGGCAGGCGTCGGCTTTGTGGACGGGCTGCTGGTGCAGGGGCTTTATCAGGTGAAGCCTCCCCTGCCCTATGTACCGGGCAATGAATTTGCGGGTGTAGTCTCAGCTGTGGGTGACAAGGTTGCGCATCTCAAGATCGGTCAACGGGTGATGGGGACTGCAGCAGGTGCCTATGCCGACAAGCTGAAAGCCCCGGCGACGGCCTGCATTCCAACACCGGACGCCATGAGCGACGAAATCGCGGCGGGGTTTGCGATCTCCTATGCGACGGCGCTTTATGCGTGGCGTGATTGCGGCAAGGCGCTAAAGGGCGAAACCGTGCTGGTGCTGGGTGCTGCAGGCGGTGTCGGCCAGGCGGCGATTGCTGTTGCCAAGACCATGGGGCTGCGCGTCATTGCGGCGGCGTCGACGGATGAAAAACGTGCGGCAGCAAAAGCTGCGGGCGCTGATGACGTGGTGGATTACACTGCGGACAATTGGCGTGATGCGCTGAAGGTGCTGACGGCAGAGACCGGGCTTGATCTTGTCTATGACCCGGTTGGCGGAATGCTTGCAGAAGCTGCGTTGCGCTCGCTGTCGCCGGGCGGGCGGCATCTGGTGGTGGGGTTTGCGTCGGGCGATATTCCCAAGGTGGGGTTGAACATTGCGCTGCTTAAACGCTGCTCGATTGTCGGGGCTGACTGGGGTGGCGAGATACGCGCCAATCCGGCTCTGGCGGCGGAACAGTTTGGAACGCTGCTAGGATGGATTGGTGACGGGTCGCTCAAGCCTGCACCGGTTCTGACGCGGTCGATGGCGGACCTGCCGCAGGCGCTGCGCGACCAGTTGGACCGCAAGCTAGTCGGCAAGCTGGTGATGGTGAATTAGGCAATACGCATGAGACCCTCCGGTCAAGCCGGAGGGCCCACGCACAAAAAGGGCCGGGCATTACTGCCCGGCCCTGATGTTTTCTTGTTCAGCTACGGCTATTTGACGTCGAAGCGGTCGAGGTTCATCACCTTGGTCCATGCGTCCACGAAGTCCGTTACGAAAGTCTCCTGCGCATCTGCGCTGCCATAGACTTCGGCGAGAGCACGCAGCAGGGAGTTGGAGCCGAAGATGAGATCGGCGCGGGTGCCGGTCCACTTCTTCTCACCCGTTGCACGGTCACTTCCCTCGAACACATCGTCATCGTCCGACATCGCTTTCCACGTGGTGCGCATATCGAGCAGGTTGACGAAGAAGTCGTTGGTCAGTGTCTCAGGCCGCTTGGTGAAGACGCCATGCTTGGCGTCGCCCACATTGGTATCGAGAACCCGCATGCCGCCGACGAGAACCGTCATTTCAGGTGCCGTCAGAGTGAGGAGCTGTGCCCGGTCGAGCATCAACTCTTCAGCGGAGATAGAGAACTTGCCCTGAAGATAGTTGCGGAAACCGTCCGCAACCGGCTCAAGCACGGCCATGGCATCCACATCGGTATTTTCCTGCGTCGCGTCGGTGCGGCCCGGTGTGAAGGGCACGGTCACAGTGTGACCGGCATTCTTCGCAGCCTTTTCAACTGCCGCACAGCCGCCAAGCACGATGAGGTCAGCAAGCGACACCTGCTTGTTGCCGGATTGGCCCTTGCCAAGCGCCTTCATGATCTTGCCGCCGGACTGAGCCTTGTTGAACTCAACCTGGATGGCTTCAAGGGATTTCAGCACCGTGGCCAGTTTGGCAGGCTCATTGGCCTCCCAATCCTTTTGCGGCGCGAGACGAATCCGTGCGCCATTGGCACCACCGCGCCGGTCTGAGCCGCGGAAGGTCGACGCGGACCCCCATGCGACCGATACCAGTTCGGAGACCGTAAGGCCTGAGGCAAGGATCTTCTTCTTGAGGTCGGCTATATCCTGCGCGTTGATCAACTTGTGATTGACGGCGGGAACGGGATCTTCCCACAGCAGCTCTTCTGACGGCACATCCTTGCCGAGATAGAGCGAGCGCGGGCCCATGTCGCGATGGGTCAGCTTGAACCACGCGCGGGCGAAGGCGTCCGCGAACTGATCCGGGTTTTCGTGGAACCGACGTGAGATCGGCTCATAGATGGGATCCATCCGCATGGCCATGTCCGCTGTCGTCATGATGATCGGCACGCGCTTTCCAGAGCCATCCACCTGTGGGGCATGATCCTTTTCTGCAAGGTTTTTCGGCGTCCACTGATATGCGCCGGCGGGGCTCTTCACAAGTTCCCACTCATAGCCAAACAACACATCAAAATAGGCGTTGTCCCAAGTGGTCGGCGTCGGCGTCCAGGGGCCTTCGATGCCGCTGGTGATGGTATCAACGCCCTTGCCGGAGCCGAAGCTGCTCTTCCAGCCTTGACCCTGCTGCTCTATGGGGGTGCCTTCCGGTTCGGGGCCGACGAGTGCCGCGTCCCCTGCACCGTGACACTTGCCAAATGTGTGGCCGCCAGCGGTGAGCGCGACGGTCTCTTCGTCGTCCATTGCCATGCGGGCAAACGTCTCGCGGATGTCCTTGCCGGATGCGACTGGGTCAGGATTGCCGTTGGGGCCTTCGGGATTGACGTAGATCAGGCCCATCTGCACGGCGGCGAGAGGATTGTCGAGCTGGCGATCGCCTGAATAGCGCGCGTCGCCGAGCCAGGTGTCCTCGTTGCCCCAGTAAATGTCTTCTTCAGGCTCCCATATGTCCGGGCGACCGCCGGCAAAGCCGAACGGCTTCAACCCCATCGACTCGATGGCGCAGGTGCCGGCGAGGATGATCAGGTCGGCCCATGAGATCTGCTTGCCGTATTTCTGTTTGACCGGCCACAGCAGCTGGCGGGCCTTGTCGAGATTGGCGTTGTCGGGCCAGCTGTTGAGGGGGGCAAAGCGCTGGCTGCCAGAAGAGGCACCGCCGCGGCCATCACCCGTGCGGTATGTGCCCGCACTGTGCCATGCCATGCGGATGAACAGCGGGCCATAGTGGCCATAGTCAGCTGGCCACCAATCCTGCGAATCGGTCATCAGCGCGAAGAGATCCTTCTTCACGGCATCGAGGTCGAGCTTCTTGAACTCTTCGGCATAAGTGAATGCCGGCCCCATCGGGTCGGACAGTTCAGAATTCTGGTGAAGAATCCTCAGATTCAGCTGATTGGGCCACCAATCCTTGTTGGACCGACCGCCGGCGCTCGTATTTCCGTGCGCGCCGCCCATGACCGGGCAACCAGCGGGATGGCCATTCTCGTTACTCATCTGGATCCTCCTTCAATTCTTTGCGGCCCGGACATGCAGGACCTATGGGAGGAGACTATGGCGACAGATAAATAAGCTCCAATCGTATTTACTGACTTCTACTATCAGTTTATCTTATCTCTATGATCTCTACCAAACAGCTTACTTATTTTGATGCGGTGGCGCGGCTCAAGCATTTTGGGCGCGCGGCGGATGCCTGCGCGGTGACGCAGCCTGCACTTTCCATGCAAATTCAGGAGATGGAGCGCACTTTGGGCGTGCCGCTGGTGGAACGTGGCCGCACCATCAGGCTGACCGATGCGGGCGAAGAAATTGCGGCGCGCGCGGCACGCATCCTCGCTGATATAGCGGCATTGTCGGACTTTGCTTCGGGGCGGCGCGCGGCGCTGACGGGGCGGCTGCGGCTGGGCGTCATCCCCTCCATTGCGCCCTATCTTCTGCCCAGCGTGCTGCCGATGCTGCAAAAGGACTACCCTGCCCTTGAACTTCATATCCGCGAGACGCTGACCGACTATCTGGTGGCACAGCTCGAAGACGGGTCATTGGATGTGGCGCTTCTGGCATTGCCGGTTGATGACCCCGGCATCGAAACACTGGCACTGTTTGATGACACATTCTTTTTGGCGCAATCCGCATCGGCCACGCAACCCAGGCGCAAGCACGCGCGGGTTGAGGATCTTGAAACCGGGCGGCTGCTGCTGCTGGAAGAAGGCCACTGCCTGCGCGATCAGGCGCTGAACTTCTGCTCCCTGCGCGACATAAAAAGCATCGACTCATTTGGTGCCTCAAGCCTTTCCACCCTTGTGCAGATGGTGGCCGGCGGCATGGGACAAACGCTGCTGCCGGAGATGAGCCTGTCGCTGGAGGCCGGGCGCAGCGATGTCCGGCTCATGCGGTTTGAAAAACCCGAGCCCTACCGCACCGTCGGCCTAGCGTTCCGCAAGACGTCGCCACTGAAAGCCGACTTTGAGGCTTTGGGCGCGGTGGTCAAGAAGGCACGGCCAGCGGTGCCGAAAATCTGATTTACGCCGAAACGGGTCTCGTGCCTGAAGTGAGACGGCGCATGTAAATCAGCGGCCACAGGAACAACACCAGATTGGGCAGGAACCACGACGGCTCAAATTCCTGAAGAATTGCCCAATATGACACCGCCATGCCGCCCGCTGTCATGGTGAGGACAAGCGACACCAGCGCATAGGACCGCCAGACGGGGTCACCGCGCCGCGCGGCATTGAGGGCGAGAAAACCGAAGGCTGAGAAGGCCAGGTCAAGTGGAAAGAATGACCAGTTCCATGCCACCACACGCGGATTGAGATAATCGCCGTACATCATTTCAGGTGGCAGGGCGATGGCGCCAACCAGCGCCAGCAACGCGACCGCCCAGTAGGACACGAACGCTATATCCGTGACCGCAATGGCGAGGGCAAGGCTGCGGGGCATGGGACAATTCCTGTAAAGCTCTTGGTCCCGCAGAGATGGGCTCGGGGTGCGCTGCGCACAAGGCCTTGCTGCAAATGACCTGCCTAGTGGGTGCAATTGCCTTCAGCCACAATTGCCTGACGGGTGAGATGCTTCATGGTGCTGATATAGCGCTTTTGCGGCCAGTTGCAGGTTTGCGTGAGGTGCTCCCAGTTCTGGATTGAGAGCAGCATCCACAGAATGTCTGTCGCCTGTTTTGGGGTGGTGTCAGGCGACAATGTGCCGTCTTTTTTGAGGGCCTTTACGATAGCATCACAGCCATGGCGAATGGCCTGCATGCGGTCGTCCCACGCAGCGGCTGCGGCCTCATCCGCGTCCTTCATCGCGATTAGCGCTTTGGCGGTGCCGTGAATTTTGGGGATGTAGCTACCCCATGCCTCGATGAAGCGGTCTAGCCGCTCCAGCCCGCTTGTGGCCGCGCGGCTGGCGGCGAGGCCCATATCGACCTCATTCAAATCATCAAGACAGCGCACGGTGGCGATCAACAAATCCGCCCGCGTGGGGAAATGCAGGTAAAGCGCCTGACGGCTGATGCCCGCGCGCTTTGCCACGTCCGCCATGCGAATCAAGGGATTGGTATCATGTTCCAGCAACTCGCAGGTGGCTGCGAGAATGCGCTGGCGGGTATCTGGTTCACTACTTGACATGGTGTAAAGTCGTTCTTATCTGTTGCCCCGTCAACTTGACATGGTGTCAAGCATTGGGTCTGAGGAGTCTCGTCATGGGCAGAAAGATATTCATCTGGGTGGCACATCCCAAGGGGTCATCACTGTGTGGCGGGCTGGCGGATGCCTATCAGGCGGGGGCAGAGCGCGCAGGCGCTGACGTGCGCCGCATGAACCTGAGCGAGATGGCGTTTGACCTCAATTTCGAGGGTTACAAAGACCCTTATGGCGAAAGACAAGCGGCGCTGGAGCCTGATCTTGAGCAGTGGCAGGACAGTATGCGCTGGGCGGACCATGTGATGGTGGTGCATCCCTATTGGTGGGGCGGGATGCCGGCCAAGGCGAAGGCCGTACTCGACCGGGCGCTGTCGCCGGGCTTTGCCTTCAAGTATCGCCGCAAGAGCGTGCTGTGGGACAAGCTGCTGACCGGCAGGACCGGCGACGTCATCATCACATCCGACACGCCGCCATGGTTCGACACCCTGCTTTACCGCAAGCCGGGACGCCGGGTGATGAAAAACCAGGTGCTTGGGTTTTGCGGCATCATGGTGAAGAAGGTTTTGCAGGTGGGTACGGTGAAGACCGCCAGCGACAAGAAGATTGCGCGGTGGATCGGCAAGGCTGAACGGATGGGGGCTCGGGCTGCATAGTGCGAGCAGACCAACATGGGCCCTCCGGTCAAGCCGGAGGGAGAGCAGGGAATGGGAGAAAGAGAGTGTGTGGGTTTTGTGACCGGCTCCTCCACCCCGCCCCAACTTCCCTCCGGCTTGACCGGAGGGTCCACTCTCCTCTGCTGGTGTGGAAAGCGCAGGCGAGTGGACTCCGGATCAGGTCTGGGGATGCGGGGTGGAGAGCGCAAGAAGAACCCGGCTCGGTATTGGAACACCGGCCGGGCTTTAATCGTGTTTGACTGCGTGCAGGGATCAGTCCGCGAACGCGTCTTCCCATGAGCCGCGCGTTGAAGCCTTGGAATATTCGGTGGCGCGGTTTTCGAAGAAGTTGGTGTGCTCGATGCCGTTGAGCATTTCGTCCATCCACGGCAGCGGATTTTTCTCTGCGCCAAAAATAGGCTCAAGGCGGATCTGGCCCAGGCGCCTGTCGGCAATGTAGCGAATATATTGTTTCACTTCGGCGCCATCGAGGCCCTCAACACCGCCCATTTCAAAGGCTAAATCAATGAACGCGTCTTCGTGGTGGATGATGGTCCGGCAGGCCTCATAGACGTCCTGCTGGGTTTCTTCGGTCCAGCTTTCAGGGAACTCATCAACCCAGGTGCGGAACAGGCGCAGGATGGAGTTGCAGTGCAGGCTTTCATCACGCGCAGACCACGTGATGATCTGGCCCATGCCCTTCATCTTGTTGAAGCGCGGGAAATTCATCAGCACGGCAAATGACGCAAAAAGCTGTACGCCTTCGGTGAAGCCGCCGAACACGGCCAGCGTCTTGGCGACGTCGGCTTTTGTCTCGGTGCCCCACTTCTGCATGAAGTCGTATTTGTCCTTCATCTCGGCATATTTGAGGAAGGCTTCGTATTCGACTTCGGGAATGCCAAGCGTGTCGAGCAGATGCGAATAGGCCGCCACATGGATGGTTTCCATGTTGGAGAAGGCCGACAGCATCATCAGAACTTCCGTGGGCTTGAACACGCCCATGTAGTTCTTCATGTAGCAATTGTTCACTTCCACATCGGCCTGCACGAAGAAGCGGAAAATCTGCGTCAGCAGATTGCGCTCCTTGGCGTCCAACTTGTGGTGCCAGTCCTTGACGTCCTCGGCCATGGGCACTTCTTCCGGCAGCCAGTGAATGCGCTGCTGGGTGAGCCAGGCTTCATAGGCCCACGGGTAACGGAAGGGCTTATAGGTGAGGCGTTCGTCGAGAAGGGTCATGAACTTTTCCGAGTCACTAGCGAATTGTTAACGTAACAATTACATAGCGTGAACTCGAACGCACTAACACTACATTGTGTGTTTTTGGGTGCGATTTATCACCACAATTTGTGCAACGTTCGCTCAGCGCACAGATGGCGCAACAACGGATTATGGCAAATGAGCCATTCACACGCCGTGCGCCTAGGTGGTGAACTTTTCATTTCCTAGAGAAGAAACTCTACGTTTCAAAAGGCAGCGATACGCAGCTCACTCCGCGAGGGCAGAGGAGGCTTTCGCATATTCGTACAATTAGAAACTGCAGATCTGGTACCGAGAATTCACTCGAAGATGTTGAAGAGACCCTGGTTGCGATTTTTGTGCTGCTTATTCAACGGGGGGTTTTGCCCCTGAATCAACCCGCGCTCTAGAGCAACGCGCTCACTGTAAGTCTCTGCCAACAGGTGGACGTGCAAGCTAGTGGCACCTCGAGAGATTGCTTCCGCTAGACGCTCGTGGCTGCGAATCCGCGGCCCGATGTCTTCGGCTTCCCCCACATAAATTGCTGTATGACGTCCTGCTTTTGCTTCGGTTGCCATAATGTAGACAGCCGACCCCGTCCAACTTTGCGCTTCAGTAAATGAGACAATTGAGAAAGGAGCCCACTGGCCGTGAGCCGTTTGCCATTGCGTTATTGGATGATGCAGTGGCTCAGCAAGAAGACCGCTCAAACCAAGTGACCGAAAGGACATTTCTCTTACTCCTTCACTGACATGACAAGCACTCGTCATAATCGTTTTGCTCTGCCGGGTTGATCGTGGCGACCACTTCGGCGGCGGCTGCAAGCGGCAGGTCTTCGAGCTCACGCAAAGGCAGCTTGGCGACTTCCGGGATGCCGGTGGTGAGCGGGATTTCCTCGCGCTTTTCGGCGCGCTGGATTGACAGCGAGCGGCAATAATAGAGCGACTTCACGCCGCGCTTCCATGCGAGCAGATGGATCTGGTGCAGGTCGCGCTTGTGCACATCAGCGGGCAGGAACACGTTCACCGATTGTGACTGGTCGATATATTCGGACCGGTCGCCGGCATGTTCAACAACCCAGCGCTGATCCAGCTCGAAGGCGGTCTTGAACACGTCCTTCTCGTCCTGGCTCAAACCTTCAAGGTGCTGCACTGAGCCGCCATTGATGGTGATGGAGGACCAGACGTCTGCATCATCCATGCCTTTTTCGGCAAGCAGCATTTTCAGGTATTTGTTCCGCACACTGAACGAGCCCGACAGGGTCTTGTGAGTGTAGGCATTTGCCGCGAAGGGCTCGATGCCGGCGGACGTGCCGCCGCAGATGATGGAGATGGAGGCGGTGGGCGCAACGGCCGTCTTGTTGGAGAAGCGCTCCATGATGTTGTAATCGGCGGCATCCGGGCAGGCACCGCGTTCATGCGCGAGTTTGACGGAGGCAGCGGATACACCTTCGTCGATGTGCTTGAAGATGCGCTTGTTCCAGACCTTGGCCATCACGCTTTCAAACGGGATCATCTTCGACTGGAAATAGGAATGCAGGCCCATGACGCCGAGGCCGACGGACCGCTCACGCTCGGCCGCATAGCGGGCACGCGACATGGCGTCGGGTGCACGGTCGATGAAATCCTGCAGCACATTGTCGAGGAAGCGCATGATGTCTTCGAGGAACAGTTCCTCGTTGACCCATTCATCATACTTTTCAGCATTGACGGAGGAGAGGCAGCACACGGCGGTGCGCTCCTTGCCAAGATGATCCATGCCGGTGGGCAGGGTAATCTCGGAGCACAGGTTGGACATCTTCACGTTGAGGCCGGCGAGCTTGTGGTGCTCGGGCACAGCCTTGTTCACGTGGTCGCCGAACAACATGTAGGGTTCGCCGGTTTCAATGCGGGCAGTAAGGATGCGGACCCACAAAGCGCGGGCGGAGACGGTGCGCATGACGGCGCCGTCCTTGGGGCTGACCAGCGCCCATTCCTCATCGGCCTCTACTGCACGCATGAACTTGTCGGAGATGACAATGCCGTGGTGCAGGTTGGGGGCCTTGCGATTGGGGTCACCACCGGTGGGGCGGCGAAGCTCGATGAATTCTTCGATTTCCGGGTGATTGACGTCGAGATAAACCGCTGCCGACCCGCGCCGCAGGGAGCCCTGGGAGATGGCGAGCGTGAGTGAATCCATCACACGGATGAAGGGAATGATGCCGGAGGTCTTGCCGACGCCGCCGACCGTTTCGCCGATCGAGCGCAGATTGCCCCAATAGGAGCCGATGCCGCCGCCCTTGGAGGCGAGCCACACGTTTTCATTCCACAGGCCGACAATGCCGTCGAGGCTGTCATTGGCTTCATTCAGGAAGCAGGAAATCGGCAGACCGCGCTCGGTGCCGCCATTGGAGAGCACCGGCGTTGCGGGCATGAACCAGAGATTGGAGATATAGTCGTAGATGCGCTGGGCATGGGCGTCGTCGTCCCCGTAAAAGGAGGCAACGCGCGCAAACAAGTCCTGAAAGCCCTCACCCGGCATCAAATACCGGTCGGTCAGGGTCTCACGGCCAAAATCCGTCAGGAGGGCATCGCGGCTGCGATCAACCTCGACCCGGCCGCGCTTCTCGAACTGAACTGCCTGCGTCTGAAACATGCTCTTCCTAAGCTCCCCCTCGATGGTAACCGGAATGCGGACACTATGTCCGCGCTATCCAACCACCCCGTGGCAAAAAATCCCCTCACGCCGCTGCGGCACCCTGCCGAAACCAGCGCAAATCTCTCCCGCACCGGGAAATACGCCCCGGTCAACACGCCTTAACCTCAATGGAACGGCCATTCTGGCCGGTCTGGCGATCCGCGCTTGAAAGAAGCGATAACTTCCCTCGCTGTCAGGCCCCTTGGGGAGGGCCGCCAGAGCGCGGTGCCAATACGAGATATAGTAGCTAGGGCTGTTTGAGCGTCAAGTGATTGTGTCGGCTCGTTAACGAAAAAAGACGTTGCGGAAGCCATTGACAGGTCGGCAAATCAACGCTCCGCCGCATGGTTGAACGGAATTGCTCGTCCACATTTTTTTGCCGTCTGCGGAAAATGGTTAACGCTGTGACCGGCAAACCACATAAACAATGCCCCACCCACTACATATAGTGGGTTCTCGTACGGGCAAGACGCCACCTGTAGACGCAAATCAGTTAACGCACTGGGCTGGTTCTAGCCGCAAATCACCCCGGCCGCGTCACTTATCCACAGCAGTTGTCCCGTGGTGGGCAGACTACCGTCTTTATGTTGTGCCCCTATATGGTGTGTGATGCGTTTGGCTGGTTTGGCCAGCCAAACGCCCGTTTTGTTAACCATAGATATGCCTCCGGAGCATGAAAGCACAGATGTCCATTCCCTCGCCCCTGCGCGGCAACTATCCGGAGATTGAGCCCTATACGACCGGACGGCTCAAAGTGTCGGATATCCACGAGATCTATTACGAAGAATCAGGCAACCCGCAGGGCAAGTCGGCGCTGGTGCTGCATGGCGGGCCGGGTGGCGGCTCCAACCCCACCATGCGCCGCAGCCATGACCCTGAGCATTACCGGATCATTCTGTTCGATCAGCGCGGCTGCGGGCGTTCTACCCCCTATGCAGAGCTGCGTGAGAATACCACCTGGGACCTGGTGGCTGACATTGAGCGGCTGCGTGAGCATCTGGGCATTGAAAAATGGCAGGTGACGGGCGGCTCGTGGGGGTCAGCGCTGGCGCTGGCCTATGCGCAGACCCACCCCGACCGGGTCACTGAAATGGTGATGCGCGGGATTTTCACCCTACGCAAGGTTGAGCTGGACTGGTTTTATGCCGGCCATGTGGGCGGGACCGGCCCCAGCAACGGGACGGCGGCGCTCTACCCTGAAGCCTTTGAAAAATACGTAGCGCCGATTCCACCGGTTGAACGCGGCAACATGATCGAGGCCTATTACACGCGGCTGACCAGTGATGACGCCGCGGTGCGCATGGAAGCGGCGCGCGCGTGGAGCACGTGGGAGGGGTCAACCCTGTCGCTGCTGCCCGACCCTGTGCGCGAAGCGCGGTTTGGCGCTGACGATTTTGCCGAGGCGTTTGCGCGCATTGAGTGTCATTACTTCATCAATGACGGGTTCTTCGAGCGCGACGGGCAGTTGATCGCCAATGCAGACCAGCTGCACGGCATTCCCTGCGTCATGGTGCAGGGGCGTTACGATGTTGTAACGCCGATGATGACAGCATGGGCGGTGAAGCAGGCATGGCCTGACGCCGACCTGAAGATTGTGCCCGATGCGGGCCATACGGCGACGGAGCCGGGCATTATTCATGAATTTGTAACAGCAACGGACCGGTTTCGATGAGCACACAGAATTCCGGTCCGCGCGACGGGCCTTGGGGAACAGGTGTTCCTGCTTCGAGTTCCAGTAAGAAAAAAAGAGAGACAAGCGGCATGCGTCAGTTTTTCATTACGGTTGCGGGCGTCTTGACCGCGCTGCTAATCGCCGTCTTCGCGGTCCCTTTCATTCTTGTCGCGATGCTGGCCTCCGCTGTTGGCCCAACGGAAGAACCGCTGCCAGAGCGGATAATCCTGACGCTCGATCTCAGCGAGCCGATTGTGCAGCAGCCGCGCGAACTATTTGCCTCCTTCGCCGGTAATAGCGGGGCCTTGACCCTGGCCAATCTGCATTCGGGCCTCAAAGAGGCGGCGGCAGATGACGCGGTATCAGCGCTTTATATCCGTGGTGGCGTGGGTGTGTTGGGTGCTGTGCGGGCCGGCGAAATATTGGAAGCCCTGACAGCCTTCAAAGCTGCGGGCAAGCCCATCTATGGCTTTGCACAAGACATCAGCCCGTCGGCGCTGTCGGATTATCAGGTGCTGGCGCAGGCGGAAAAAATCTGGATGCAGCCGACCGGCAGCTTCATGCCGGCGGGCTTGAGCGCGCGTTTGACCTATGCACGCGAGGCCATGGACGAGATTGGCGTTACTGCGGATGTGGTGGCATTCCGCGAATACAAAGGCGCCTTTGATACATTCACCGAAACCGGCATGAGCGAAGCGCAGCGTGAAGCCAACCAGACATTGGTGGACAGCATCTACAAAAGTCTGGCTGCAGGAATCGTTGAGGGACGCGCGGCGGTGCGCGGCTTTACGGCCAGCGATCTTGATGCAGCGCTTGCTGCCGCACCGTTCGGCGCACGCAAGGCGCTGGAAAGCGGGCTGGTGGACCAACTCGCCTATGAGCGCGAAATCACCGACATGCTGCTAACCGGCGATGACGAAGACGCGCTGTTTGTGGCACTGGCGGATTATGCAACGGAGAAAGCCGCAGACGCAGACAAGGGCGGCCAAGTGATTGCCGTCATCTATGGCAATGGCGCGATTGTGCCCGGTGAAACCGTGCCGCCAGGGCCGTTTGGCGGTGATCCGATGATCGGCGCTGATACCATGGCCACCGCCATCAGTGATGCGGCAGAAGACGAAGACGTCAAAGCGATCTTGCTACGGATCAATTCGCCGGGCGGATCAGCGTCGGCATCCGATCAGGTGTGGGATGCCATTCGTGCGGCGCAGGCCAAGAACATTCCGGTGATCGCGTCCATGGGCAGCGTGGCGGCATCCGGCGGTTATTACATTCCCGCAGGCGCTGATCTCATCATCGCGCATCCAGCCACAATCACCGGCTCGATCGGTGTGATTGGTGGAAAATTCTCAGTGGGCGGGTTGATGGAGAAAATCGGCGTCAATGTGGATTCAGTTTCAACCCATGCCAACGCTGATATGTGGGCATCTGACACGCGGTTCAGCGATGCGCAGCGCGCGCGGTTCACCGCGTGGCTTGAGACTGCCTATGAAGATTTCAAGGGGAAAGTGGCCGCAGGCCGCGACCTGACGCCCGAAGCGACCGAAGCTCTGGCCAAGGGCCGCGTGTGGACCGGGACGGATGCCAAGGAACGCGGTCTGGTGGACCGGCTCGGCGGCTTTGGCACCGCGCTGGCGGCCGCCCGCGAGCTTGCGGAGATCAAGGCTGACGCAGATATCGAGCTGCGGCCCTTCCCGCGCCCGCGGACGTTCCGCGAACAGATTTTTGGTTTTGCACTGAATGCGGAAGCGACCGTGGAAACATTGGCGCTGATGTCAGCAATTTCTGAGCATCCGGAAGTCTCCGCACTGGTGCACGAGTTGGGCGACAAGCGCGATGCCGGAGTGCAGCAGCGCGCACGCGTGCCAGTGGTGCAGTAGAAAAAATTCTGCCCTTTCTACCCCCCGACCCGCAAATCGCCCGCATACTGTTCATGCCTGCTGCTTGAGCGCGAAATTCTGGTCCACCTTCGCGCGTGCTTTGGCGTGCGGGGCATTTGCTGCAGCGCCATCAAGTTTGGTCTGGCCACATCGGCGCGTGCACGGCACCATTGCAGGCAACAAGCAATATACAACCGGAGGAATACGACGATGCGCAATTCAAACAGGCAATGGGTGCTTCGCAATCGGCCGGTGGGGGAAATTTCTCCCGGTGACCTTGAACTGGTGGATGCACCAAAACCTGAAGCCGGCGACAACGAGATACTGATCCGCACGATCTATCTGTCGCTAGACCCGACCAACCGCATCTGGATGAGCGACATGGACCAGTACATGCCGCCGGTGGAAATTGGCGATGTGATGCGCGGCGGCACGCTGGGGGTTGTTGAGCAATCCAACCTTGCGGGCTTTGATGTCGGCGACATCGTGGTGCCGGGGCTTGGCGGCTGGCAGGACTACACGGTGTCTGACGGCACCGGCGTTTCAAAAATTCCTGCGGGGCTCGGCATTCCGCTGGACGCCTTCATGAGCGTGCTGGGCGCGACCGGCATGACGGCCTTTTTCGGTCTACTGGACATCGGCCAGCCGAAACCGGGCGAGACGGTTGTAGTGTCAGCAGCGGCCGGTGCTGTGGGCTCCACTGTCGGGCAGATTGCCAAGATCAAAGGTTGCCGTGCCGTCGGCCTCGCGGGCACCGATGAAAAATGCAAATGGGTGGTTGATGAACTGGGGTTCGATGCCTGCATCAATTACAAAAAGGAAAACGTGCTGGACGCGCTGAAACGCGAATGCCCGGATGGCATTGACGTCTACTTCGAAAATGTGGGGGGCGAAATTCTTGATGCAGTGCTCACGCTCATCAACCAGAACGCGCGCATTCCGCTGTGCGGGCTTATCTCCACCTACAATGCGGATGGTGATGTGCCCGGACCCTACATGTTCCGCAACATTCTGATGAAGCGGGTACGGGTGGAAGGTTTCATCATCATCGATTTCCTCGACCGGTTTGCCGAAGGGCAAACGCAGATGGGCCAGTGGCTGGCGGAGGGAAAGCTTAAATACCGCACAGATATTGTTGACGGGCTAGAGACGGCGCCAACAGCACTGGGACGGCTGTTTACCGGCGAAAACATTGGTAAATTGCTGGTTAAGGTTTCTGAGGAGCCAACGACCTGATCTGTTGAATTAACTCACGCTTTACAGGCCAAACTGCACTGTTGTGTCATAGGAACCAGCACAACGGTAAAGTCGGCATGGACAGCCATCTGAGCTTTGAAGATGTCATCAAGCTTGAGCGGGACAATTCACCGCTCAACCGGCAATCTGCCGTCGTGAAAATCGGCGAGCTGATGGCTTCGGGTAAACTTCAGGTGAGCGAAGCTGCGATTGCCGAAGAAGTGGTGACGCGGATGGCGGAAGACGCGGATGTGCTGGTGCGCACAGCCTTAGCCAAACAGATTTCGCTGTATCCGTATCTGCCCACCGCCATGGCTGAACGTATGGCACGCGATGTCTGCGAGGTGAGCATTCATGTGCTGGAGCACTGGCCGCATCTTTCAGATGACTTGCTGCTGTCGGTAATCGCAGAAAAGATTGAAGCCAAGCAGGTGGCGATTGCGCGACGTGAGGCTGTGTCCGAGAAAGTGTCGGACGCGCTGGTTGATACGCAGAATGCCAATGTGCTGAGTGTGCTTCTGGAAAATGAGGGCGCGCGCATTTCAGCCCCCGCATTTAAGCGCGCGCTCGACAATCATCAGGGCCACAGGGAAATACCGGTGCTGGTAACCAAGCGGCCCGGCCTTGAGGCGGAGACCTGTCTGCACTGCGTCTCGCTCATTGTTGCAGACCAGCTTGAAGCCGATGTTGCCGACCAGATGCGGCATTATCTGGTGCGCCAGCAACACCTGCCCGAGGAGATGGCCTCAGAGATCGTTTCACATGCGCGCGAGCAGGCCGTGGCGGAAATGACTGCAGGCGAAATTGACGACGAGAAGGTGGCGGACTTTGTATCTGTACTGAACAAGGCCGGGCGGCTATCCCCGACCTTGCTGCTGCGCTCGCTGTGTTCAGGCGATCTGCGGTTTGTCGAAATGGCCTTTGCCAAGCTGTCGAACAAATCTGCCGACTATGTGGCGAAGGCAATGATGCCGAACCAGAGCGACATGTTCAAAACCATGTATAGCGATGCGCATCTACCCTCAAGCCTTCGGCCAGCCTTTGCGTCGGCGATCGCTGCGGCGATGCGTGAACGCAAACGCACCGGGGATGGACCGATGGTGCCAAACCGCTATGTGCCAACTGTCATTGCCGGCATTGTTTCAGCCTACGGCACGGTGGCACCTGCAGAACTAGAGCACGTGATCGCCGAGTTGTCGCGTACCTTGAAGCAGGAAGACAATAGCCGACAGGATTCGCGCGCCCACATGCGGGCATGAAGTTTCGCTACCGCCCCTAGCCAGACATCGGCCGCCTGCTTATCCCCGCACCACCGGTGACTGATGGACTGCGCGTATCAGTAATTGACGCGATCAGTGATGGCACCATCCACAAGCATGTTGATGCCGGTCGTGAAGGAGGAACGCGGACTTGCGAGAAAAGCCGTGGCGTTGGCGATGTCCTGCGGGGTGGCCATGCGGCCCATGGGATTGCGCGCAAGGGTCGTCTTGAACAGGTCAGGCATATTCTCTTCAACCATGTGCCAGACGCCGCCCTTGAAATAGACCGTGCCCGGCGACACCACATTGGCGCGCACATGCTCGCCGGCCAGCTCTTTTGAGATGCCCTTGATGTAGTGAACCATGGCGCCCTTGATGGCACCGTAGGCTGAGGCATCTGTGGCGGAGACAGACGAAACAGACCCGATCGCGATGATGGCGGCGTCACCGTTTTTCTTTGCCGCTTCCTTCAGCATCGGGGTGGCGGCTTCGACCGAGCGGACGGCACCGAGAATGTCGATTGAAAGGCCTTTTTCCCATGCTTCTTCGCTATTGCCGATGGCAAGCGCGGACGCATTGGAGACCAGCACATCGATGCCGCCAAGTTCCTTGCCGGCGGTGGTGATGAAGCTCTTTAGGCTTTCGCCGTCGGCAATGTCAGCAGGGGCACCCCAGGTCTTGACGCCATGGCTGGCGGCGATTTCCGCAACGGCGGCGGTCACCTGATCGGTATTACGGGCGCAAATGGCGATGTCGCAGCCTTCAGCGGCCAGGGTTTCCGCAATAGCGCGGCCAATGCCGCGTGTGCCGCCTGTGACGATGGCTTTTTTGCCTTTGAGACCGAGATCCATTTTGCCGCTCCTGCCTGTTGAATTGTGCTTGTTGGTTTCTGATTGGCTCGCATCCTAGAATGGTGCCCGAAAACAACAACTGCTTATTCGCAACCGAGCTAGGTACACCCAAATGGAACTGGAACTTTCCGCTGAAGACGAAACCTTCCGTCAGGAGGTCCGGCAATTTCTGGATCAAGAACTGACGGAGGAACTGCGTGAGGCTGGGCGGCTGACCACGTCGGTTTTTACCGACAAGGAATGGAACCTGCGCTGGCACAAAATTCTGTACGCCAAGGGCTGGGTGGCGCCGGGCTGGCCGAAGGAATATGGCGGCACCGGCTGGACGGAGATGCAGCGCTATATTTTTGCTGCTGAGTGCTCGCGCGCAGGCACGCCAAACCTCTCACCGATGGGGCTTCGCATGTGCGGGCCGATGCTGATGGGCTTTGGAACGCAAGCGCAGAAAGACTATTATCTGCCGCGTATTCTGTCCGGCGAAGACTATTGGTGTCAGGGCTATTCGGAGCCGGGGTCGGGCTCCGACCTTGCCTCACTCAAATGCAAGGCAGAGAGCGACGGCGACGACTATGTCATCAACGGCACCAAGATCTGGACGACGCACGCACATTTCGCAAACCTGATGTTCTGCCTAGTGCGCACGGATGCGAGCGGCAAGCCGCAAACCGGCATCACCTTTGTGCTGATCGACATGAACACGCCGGGGATCAGCATTGAGCCGATCATCACCATGGCGGGCGAGCACGAAGTGAACCAGGTGTTCTTCGACAATGTACGGGTGCCCAAGGCCAACCGCATTGGCGAGGAAAATGACGGCTGGACCGTTGCCAAATACCTGCTGGAGTTTGAGCGTGGCGGTGCCTATGCGCCGGGCTTGCGGGTTGGCGTTGAAAAGCTAAAGGCTCTGGCCGGTGACGAGGCGGATGGCGAAGGCGCAGGCGGTACATTGGTTGAAAGCCGCGCGTTCAAGCGCAAGCTTGCCGAGTTTGAAATTGAGCTGGATGCGCAGGAATTTACCGAGCACCGGGTGATGACGGCTTTGTCCAACGGACAGAACCCCGGGCCCGCATCTTCCATGCTGAAGGTAAATGGCACCGAGATGCGGCAAAAACTGGATCTGCTGGCGGTGGAGGCCATTGGCCATTACGCACTGCCGCAGCAGCTTGAAGCGCGTATGCCCGGGTCAAACATTGAGCCTGTCGGGCCTGCATCCGCGATGACCGCCGTGCCGACAATGCTCAACAACCGGGCGGCGTCGATCTATGGCGGCTCCAACGAAATTCAGCGCGGTATCATGGCAAAGCTGGTGTTGGGATTGTAGCCAACCCCCACAGGCCCACCGGCCAAACCGGTGGGTCCGTGGGAATGAGCGATTAGCTGTGCAGCCGCGCGATGACTTTCGGCAGTCGGAGTGCAATCCAAGCGGCAGTGACAACATTGCCGAAGATCACCACACTCAAGCCCCAGAGAATGCCGGGGACAATGTTTCTCTCAAGTGTGATGATGAGGCCCGCCACCAACACAAAGCCGAGATAGAGATCGGCGAGTGTGACGACGCCCCAGGGCTCTGCCAGCATGATCTCAAGCAGCGGCACCACGGACCCGCCATCGGCGAACCCCCACATAATGGAGGCGCCGAAAACCAGGCCGAGAATTGCTGAAGCGATGCGGAAGACAGTCATCTATTCTTTGGCTTTCGTGTAAGCGCGCTGCTGACCACCACCCATGGCATATGGGTGGGAGGCCGAGAGGCCACCATCGACCGGAAAGGCCTGGCCGTTGACGTAGGAGGCTTCGTCCGACGCCAGAAACAACGCCATGTTGGAAATCTCTTCCGGGCGGCCTGCGCGCTTCATCGGGTTAATCTGGCCAATACGATCTTCGGAGCCTTTGCCGCGCGCCATGTCGAAGATCGGTTTGGTCATGCCGGTCTCGATGAGACCGGGACAGATGGCGTTGATACGCACACCGGTGCCTGCCAGATCGTAAGCCACGGTCTGCACCAGCGAGATGACGCCAGCCTTGGAGGCTGAATAAGGATTACCGCCGGCGTTGGCTCTTATTCCCGCTACCGACGCCGTACATATGATGGAGCCCTTACCCTCATCGATCATGTAGGGGCTGGCATGCTTCACATAGAGGAAGGGGCCGATCAGATTGATGCGCAGGATGTTTTCCCAGTAATCGGGTGTCTGCTCGTGCAGCGGCACATAACCACCGGAAATACCGGCATTGGCGAACACGATGTCGATGCCGCCATTGGCATCCACAAAGCCACGGACCGACTGGGAGACATAGTCTTCGCTGGATACGTCGCCGACTTCGGCGGTCATACGCTCATGGCCTTTGACTGTCTCGGCAAGGGCTTCGGCATTGAGGTCCACGGCGAGCACGGTGGCGCCTTCTTCTGCGAAGCGGCGTGAGGCAGCGCGGCCGATACCCGACCCTGCGCCAGTGACGATGGCGCGTTTTCCTGTGAGGCGTCCCATGATTTTTGTCCTTCTTTGGTTCTGACTTTGATGGTTATGAGATCAATTTTTCAGGTCTTCGATGATTGTTTGCGTATTGGCTGCGCCATATCGCAAAGCTGCCGTCATGTCGCCTGATTGCGGGCAATGAGCAGGGTCGTTGTTTGTGTGAACACGGCGTCACCAGCCTGATTAACAAGCGTGTGGCGGTTCTTGACGATGCCGCGGTCGGGCTTTGAGGCCGACGGGCGCTTTTCGATGCACTCAATGGTGAGGGACAGAACATCATCGACGCAAGCCGCCTTGTGAAACCGTACCTCGTCATACCCCAACGCGCCAATGACGGCAGTTTCATGCGGCAGGCCCTGCGCCAGTTTCAGCACCACTGCCTGAATGTGAGTGCCACAGGCTGTAAGTGTTCCGTAAACGGACTTTTTTGCCGCCGTCTCGTCCACATGAAACGGCTGCGGATCCCATTTGGTTGCAAAGGAAACGATCTCGTCCTTTGTCATTTCATAGGTCTGCGCGATGGGCCATTTCTCGCCCAACTCAAAATCATCGAAATAGCGGGTTTCGGTCATGCAGCACCTTGGGGCCAGAGGAGAGCCGCGTGGCGGGCAATTTCGGCCAGCGCATCTGCCTGCTTGATTTTCATGTCGGTGAACTCGTTTTCTGCCGCCGCATCACAGAGGCGTTCAAACTGAAGAAGCCAGGCGGCGAGCGCTGCATCGCTCATCTGAGCCAGCCCGGGGGAATTGTGCCCCCAGTCGCGAAACCTTGCCATTTGCCGCAAACGACTTTCAGCGCGCGCTTTGCGGGCCCGGACATCTTCGAGCGACAGCAGGCGCAGGCTGCGACGGAAGACGCGGAATTTCCGGTGATGGGCAACAACGGCGGCAGCCGCGTCGCTGGCTGATGCGCCGCGCGCCATGAGCTCTGCCAGCACATCTCGCTCGTCTTCCTCCCAATGGCGGTAGACCGTGATGAAGATTTCAGTCTTGTCGGTGAACCAGCGATAGAAGGTCTGGGGTGCGAAGCCAGCACGGCGGGCGATCTTGTTGGTATCGGTTCCCTGAAAGCCGTGTTCGCGGAATTCGGCGGCGGCGGCAGACACGAGTTTGGCCGCCGTAGAGCCCGCTTTGGACGCTGCCAACTCGCCTCGGGCTGTGCCCGGTTTCACTTTAGTTTGTGCCGCAATCATGGCGATTGTCATAGCGCGACGGAGGTGCGGCGGCAATCCAACCTTGAACATATGAGCTTTAGTGATATACTTATCACTCGTACCGCAAAACGAAGGATGTGGTCTGATGGATATGAATCTTGCTGATACGCGGTTGCGGGCTGAAACCGGGGTCCCGGTCAACGCCCCGAGCATTATTGTGGACGGAGTACGGCTTGCGGTGGCGCGCGAAGGACATGGCCCGGCTGTGCTGTGCCTGCATGCAACCGGCCATGGCGGTCGCGACTTTGAGCGGTTTGCTGCACTTACACACAATAATTTCGAGGTGGTCCGTCTTGACTGGCCGGGCCAGGGGCGGTCGGACGACGACATGCACCCAGCCTCAGCTTTACGCTATGGCGACCTCATTGAAGGCGTTCTGGATGCGCTTGATCTCGACCGCGTCATCCTTCTCGGCTGTTCAATCGGCGGCGCAGCGGCGGCGCATTGTCGCCTGTGGATATGAAACCGCGCCGGTGCTGCGGCAGGCATGGGAGAGCTTTGCGATGCCGGACTCCGACATAAGGGAGATCGCCGCCAAGCTGACAATGCCGGTTTGGTTTGCATGGGCCAAGGGCGACAAACTGGTGGCGCTGTCGCGCTCGCAGGCGGCCATTGATGCGACGCAGACCGCAAAGCTGACCAGATTCCGTGGCGGGCATGCGGCGTTTCTTGAGCGGCCAAAACCCTTTGTGCGCGGATTCGCGAAATTTGCCGCATCGCTTGCGCCATGAAAAAAGGCCCGGCATTGCTGCCGGGCCTTTCATCAATCTTGTGCGGTGTTCGGAATTACATCTCGAACAGGCCGGCGGCACCCATGCCGCCGCCGATGCACATGGTCACGACGCCGTATTTGGAGCCGCGGCGCTTGCCTTCGATCAGGGTGTGGCCGGTGCAACGTGCGCCGGTCATGCCGAAGGGATGGCCGATGGAGATGGAACCGCCATTGACGTTGTACTTCTCAGGGTCGATGCCAAGCGTGTCGCGGCTGTAGAGGCACTGCGATGCGAAGGCTTCGTTGAGCTCCCAAAGGTCGATGTCGTCCTTCTTGACGCCAGCCTGATTGAGCAGCTTGGGCACAGCGAAGACGGGGCCGATGCCCATTTCGTCGGGCTCGCAGCCTGCAACCTGGAAACCACGGAACACGCCCATGATGTCGAGACCACGGCGCTCGGCTTCCTTGCGTTCCATCATGACGACCATGGAGGCGCCATCGGAAAGCTGGGAGGCATTACCGGCGGTGACGAAGTTGCCTTCGCCGCGCACGGGCTTCAGGCTGTTCAGGCCTTCAAGGGTGGTCTGGGGACGATTGCATTCGTCCTTGTCCACCACATAGTCGACGATCGACTCTTCTTTGGTTTCCTTGTTGACGACTTTCATCTTCGTGTTCATCGGCACGATTTCGTCGTCGAACTTACCGGCCTGCTGCGCAGCGGCGGTGCGCTGCTGCGACTGCAAGGAGTATTCATCCTGTGCTTCGCGGCTCACATTGTAGCGCTTGGCCACGATGTCGGCTGTTTCGATCATCGGCATCCAAAGAGCCGGATAGGTCTCCATCAGCTTTTCTTCGGTGATGTTGGAGAGGTTCATTGCGCCGGACATCTGCACCAGCGAAATGGACTCAACGCCACCGGCTGCAACCACATCCACACCGTCATTGACGATACGGCCTGCGGCCATTGCGATGGTCTGAAGGCCCGAAGAGCAGAAACGGTTGACCGTCACACCTGACGTGGTGACGGGGCAACCTGCCCAAAGAGCCGCAAGACGGCCGACATTCTGGCCCGTGGCGCCTTCCGGCGAGCCGCAGCCCATGATGACGTCGTCAACTTCGCCCGGCTCAATCTTGGCGCGGTCGATGGCGTGCTTGAGGGCATGGCCACCCATGGCGGCGCCGTGGGTCATGTTGAAACCACCACGGCCGGACTTGGCGAGGCCAGTGCGGGCTGTGGAAACGATGACTGCTTCTCTCATGCTGTCACTCCTAATGAGGAAATCGGGTCTGGCCCTTAACGGAAGCCATCGTCCCAGCCTCCTGCCTTCACAGGACGCTGCGTCATTGGCGGGCCACACGAATTGATTGGCAGCGGGTATCAAATTGAAACCCGCGAAGTCGGCGCGACCATAAGGGGTTAAGGCCAATGCCGGAAGGGTAAAATGGCATTCCCCACGTCACATCTATTAGACCAGCAAAATCAATTATTTAGATGCGGCAAGGCAGCTCGTTGCCGCAATTGGGCCACGAAATGAACAACGCTTCACCGCGCCATGATCAATCTGAAGCCAGAATCCTCGACGAAACTTCTCGGTGTCGGGGGTGTTTATTAAACACAGCCGATGCCGGACTCCTGGAGGGGGTCTTGCGGATTGGCCCAATTGCGGGCCTTGAGGATCAGGAGAGTTTGATATGCGCCGTCAGATTGGAATTATGAGCCTTGTTGGAGCCGCCGCATTCTTGGCTGGCGGGCTCGCGGCTTTCGCCAGCCCGGTCGCGGACAATAACAATGCCCCACTGCCGATCGAATCCTCTGTCGTGACCATTTCAGCCACCACACCAACCGCTGCCGAGCAGGCAGGCATGGTTGGCATGGACGCGGTCATGGCCCCAGCGCCCTTCGGTTACACCTATGTGGTGTATTTCCCAGTGGGCACAGCCGAACTGACCCAGCCGGCCAGCGAAATGCTGGCGGCGGTTGCCGACGAAGTGACGGGGCTTGAATTGAGCCGCGTGACCCTGAGCAGCGAAGACGGCTCCGATGCCCGAACGCAAGTTGTGCGCTCTACTTTGGTGGAGATGGGCGTCCCGGCCCGCTGGATTGGCGAAAAGGCAAAAACGCCTTCGCCCATGGGTCAGCTCAGCATGGCGGCACGCTAGGACGTTCGCCGCTATTCGCCCATCACATGCACCACGACCTCACGGGTGTGCGGGTGGGATCGATGCTCAAACACATAAATACCCTGCCAGACCCCTAGCACCAGTGCAGTATCGATAATCGGCACTGACAGGCTTGTGGCCGTCAGTGCCGATTTTATATGGGCGGGCATATCGTCCGGCCCTTCGGTTGAATGCCGGTACTCGCCTGTATAAGGCGCAATCTTTTCAAAGAATGTCTGCAGGTCGGCCAGCACGTCCGGGTCCGCGTTTTCCTGGATTGTTAGCGAGGCGGAGGTGTGGCGGATGAAGAGCGTCGCAACGCCCGTTGCAATGCCTGCCGCCGCGACGATGCGGGCGACATCGCGGGTGATATCGGTGAGGCCGGGGCCGCGGGTGGCGATGCGCAAAGTCTCGGTGTGCTGGTGCATGGGCCCTTTTAACCCGGTGCCGGCTTGGCTACATAGGGGCCGACCTTAATTTGCCTATCCTCCTGTTCAAGCCTTTGCGGAAAGCCAGCCATGCCCTCCTCCACCATCGCGCCGGAGCAATCCGGCTATGAAACCTATATCGGCCCGGTGCAGCAGGTGGATATGGGTGACGGCGCCGCGGCGCTGGGCTTTACCATTGTGCCGCATCATCTCAACGGCGCCGACATGCTGCATGGCGGCATGATGATGTCGTTTGCCTCCATGGTGCTGGCCGCCGCCGCGCGGGAGGCTGCGGGCGGTGACGTTGAAGCACTTTCCGTCAATTGCGATTTCACCGGGCCGGGCAAGCCGGGCGACGAGGTAACCGGCATTGCCAGCGTCACACGGCGCACACGGACAATCGTGTTCCTCTCCTGCGACATTCAGGTTGGTGACCGAATGCTGATGACGGCAACCGGCGTTTACCGGGTCGTGACCAATGACTGAGGCGCGCGACCAGCAAAAAGGTGACAATGAGCGCCCGGCTATTGCGTCACCTCGCCCAGCCGAACAGCTTGATGGGTTCGCGCCGATGGATCTGCGTGATCCGTTCGAGGCGTTTGTCGGCCCGCTTTATTCCCAGACTGCCGAAAATGACGGGCTGACGCGGCACGAAGCCTTCCGCGTCGATGACCGGCATGTGGATACAAAGGGCAAACTGCATCCCGGCATGGTGATGACCTTCGCGGACGCCGTTGTCGGCAGCACCGCTTGGAACGCCACGGGCCGCAGGCCCTGTGTGACGCTGTCCATGCAGGTGAGCATTACCGGTAGCGCGAAGGCGGGTGATCTGGTGATTGCGAAAACGCGGCTGACCCGCAAGACGCGGGCGGTGGTCTTCTGCGCCGCTGATTTTTTCGTCGGCGATGAGATGATTGCCCAGAGCACAAGCCTTTGGAAGGTGCTGGGGGAACGCTGACCGCGCCCCCATCGCTTACGCGAGAGGTAATTGCCCTGACTGTCTGGCCTGCATAGGCTTATGCTTACTCGACATAACAAAAGCCGCCTGATTTAAGGGCGGTTGCAGTCAGGGGATTAAAGCGATGCTCGCATTTCGGGGTTTCATAGTGGCGTTCTGGCTGCTGCTGGCCCCAGTCGCGTTGTTTGGCGGGATCGGGTTCCTGATGCCTTATCTTTTGTATCTCAGCTTCACGACCAAGGGTGACATACGGCAGGTATTGGTAGGCGTGGGCCGCGCTGCTTAACAGGCGACATTAAAGGTGATGGTGATCTTGCGGACGCGCTTGTCGCTCCATGCCATCCAGCCGAAGTCCTGCACGTCGCCCACATCGACGGTTTCGCAATGGGCATCATCGGGGCGCAGCACACGGGCAATGAGGTCTGAGGTACGCGCGTCGAGATCATCTTTCACGGTTGCATCAAAGGCTTTAGCGGGCACCAGGAATGACGCGTCCTTTGGCCAGATTTCCGGAACGCGTCCGGTGCCTGCGTCCTGCCGCTCATAGCTGACGGTCATGAACTGGGAATAGGCTTCCGGGAATACCGCCCGCAAAGCGCTGGTCATTTCCTCAGGTGGCGTCACCACGTTCATGTCGGCTGGCGGAATTTCCATGCCTTCGGGCTCATGTGCCGCAGCGACCGATATTGCGGCTGCGATGCTGAGGGCGGCTGCGGCCAGTATTCCAAATCCGCGCATTGTCGTCTCCTGCTTATCCCCAGACGCACTCATGGGCGCATACTGAATTTCACTATGCCGGGCTTGCTCTTGTGGCCCATGCGCGCTTTGCTCACGCAAACACAAAACAAGCATAGCCGATACGGGAGAGACGACCATGGCCATCAACTACGACCAGATCATGTCACTAACATCCAAGGATGAGCGGTTTTCGTATGGAGATCGCGAGACAATGCTCTACGCGCTGGGCGTCGGCATGGGGCGTGATCCGCTGGACCCCAAGGAACTGCCTTACGTTTATGAGAGCGGGCTCAAGACCGTACCGAGCATGGCAACCGTCATTGCATGGGGCGCGGGGCCGCTGCGCAATGCGGGCATCAATTATGTGATGGTGGTGCATGGGGAGCAAAAGCTGACCCTGCATCAACCGCTGCCTGCTGCCGCCGATATCATCGCCGACAGCAAGGTTGTGGGGGCTTTCGACAAGGGTGCGGACAAAGGCGCGGTGATTGTCACCGAGACTGATATTCGCCTTGCCGACTCGGGTGACGCACTGTGCACGCTGACCAGCACAACATTTGCGCGCGGCGACGGGGGCTTTGGTGGTCCCAGCGACGGCGCACCCAAGCCGCACGCCATTCCCGACCGTGCACCGGATGAAACCATTGAGGTGGATACGCGCGCTGATCAGGCATTGCTCTATCGCCTGTCTGGCGACCGCAACCCACTGCATGCGGACCCGGAATTCGCCAAGGCTGCTGGCTTCCCCGCACCTATCCTGCACGGGCTTTGCACCTATGGCACCTGCTGCCGGGCGCTTTTGAGCACGGTTGCCGATTACGACCACACCAAAATCACAGGTTTTGACGTGCGGTTTTCCTCACCGGTTTTTCCCGGCGAAACGGTGCTGGTGGATATCTGGAAGGACGGCAACATTGCGTCCTTCCGCGCAAGGCTGAAAGAGCGCGACGTGGTGGTCATCAACAACGGCAAATGCACGCTGAAGGCATAGCGCCACACAAAGGGGAGACAGGCAGATGACGGGACGGCAGCAACAATTGCTGATCGCCAACGGGGCGATTGTGTTTTTGCTCGGCATGGCGTCGGGCTTTCCGCTGGCCTTTGAGCTGCTTGGGCGGTTCGAGCTTTGGCCGTTGCCGCTTGTCATCGAGTTCGACATGCCCGGCGATACGCGCGGCTGGGTGATGGCGCATCTGGAAGGCATTCTCAACGGGGTGCTGCTGATCGCCATTGCCGCTGTGGCAGACCGGCTGGCGCTGAGTGCGCGGGCCGGGACGATCATATTCTGGGGTCTGCTGGTGACGGCGTACGGGAACATGGCGGCATCGATCATCTCGCCGCTGTTTGACGCGCGCGGCCTCTCCTTCGGCGGCGTCATGAATTCGATCGTGTATCTGCTGTTCGTGGCGGCAATCATCGCCATCGTCTGGGTGATGGTGCTGGTGGTCATCGGGGCGCTCAAGCGCAGCTAGAAGGCAATTCACCTCTGCCTCCGGATATGCTGTTCGCGAAGAATTGACCGTTTTTGCGGGGTTATTGGCCTTTCCGCCATCACAGCGCGGGCGCTAAACTGGCGCCATGATGAGCAAAAATGCGCGCAAAACCGCCAAGAACTCTTCCGCCGAACCGCGCCGGGTGCTGATGATCGCCTATCCGGATGTGCAGATCCTGGATATTACCGGGCCGTTTGAAATTCTCGCTGGCGTCAATGATGCGCGGCGGAACCCGCAATCCTGGGCACCCGACGGCTACAAGCCCCGGTCGGGCGATGAGCACCCGGCCTATGAGCTGGTGATCGCGGCGGCGAAGCCCGGCCCCTTCCGCACCACCTCCGGCATGCAGATGGTCGCGGATATCGGCTACGCCGACCTCACCAACGACTATCTTGAAGGGCTGCACACCCTGATGGTGCCTGGCGGCGATGGAACCACCAAGGCGATGCGCGACCCGGTTGTGCTCGATGTAGTGGCGCGCGCAGGCGCAAAGGCTCAGCGCATCACATCGGTGTGCACCGGCACCTTCATTCTGGCGAAAGCCGGGCTGATTGAAGGGCGACGCGTCACGACCCACTGGAATGTGGCGCATGTGCTTGCCCAAATGTTCCCCACACTGACGGTTGACGCGGATTCGATCTATGTGCGCGATGGCGAGGTGTGGTCGTCAGCCGGGGTGACTGCAGGTATGGACCTGGCACTTGCATTGGTGGAGGAAGATTGCGGGCGTGACATAGCCTTGTCGGTCGCACGGCGACATGTGCTGTTCATGATCCGGCCGGGAGGACAGTCTCAGTTTTCGGCGCAGCTTGTGGCGCAGTATGCGGCCAAGGGAAAAATCGGCGAGATTGCGCAATGGGTGCTCGACAATGTGGCAGAGGATTTATCCGTACCCGCATTGGCAGACCGCGCGCATATGAGTGAACGCACACTGGCCCGCGCATTCGTCAGCGAGACAGGGCTGACGCCGGGACGCTTTGTGGAAGTGGCGCGCGTTGAGGCCGCCCGCCGCCATTTGGAAGAAACCAGCGAAGACACTGAAAGCATTGCCTGGTCTTGCGGCTTTTCCAGCGCTGAACAAATGCGCCGGGCATTTCACCGCCGCGTCGGCGTCAGCCCCACCGACTACCGCTCGCGTTTCCGGCGCATGCCCGTGATGGGGCCGCATGGTCCTGTCTCCGGCCTCACCATCCATTCGCCAACAGAAGGTTCCGTACAATGAACATTGGTCTACTGATTTTTGATGACGCGGAAGAGCTGGATTTCGTCGGACCCTATGAAGTGTTCACAATGTCCAACGAGGTGTTCGGCCATATGGGCAAAGCGGAACCCGACACCGTTATGTTGGTTTCGCAATCCGGCGGGCCGGTCAAATGCCGCAAGGGCATGACTGTGGAATCTCATGCGAGCATTGCGGATGCTCCGGCGCTCGACGTCCTCCTCGTTCCCGGCGGACGGGGTACGCGTGATGAGGTGAAGAATACGGCGCTGCTCGAGTGGATTGCCAAGGTGGACAAGACCACCACATGGACAACCAGCGTATGCACCGGCGCGTTGCTGCTGACTGCCAGCGGTGCTGCTAAAAACAAGCGGGTGACAACCCATTGGGGCTTCATCGAACAATTGCGCGAGCGCACAGAAGCGTCCGAGGTACTCGAGAACATACGGTATGTGCGCGACGGTAAGGTTGTGACCGCGGCTGGCGTTTCAGCCGGCATCGACATGGCGCTGTGGCTTG
>Ga0307929_1000135_pt1 | contig 73747 bp, 60 predicted proteins | sample AceLakmetage1330_FD_203160 | JGI IMG/M metagenome (GOLD analysis project Ga0307929, IMG submission 203160) | Saline water microbial communities from Ace Lake, Antarctica - #1330 | ecosystem: Environmental > Aquatic > Non-marine Saline and Alkaline > Saline | place: Antarctica: Ace Lake... | reverse complement strand
AATGATGCAGTACAAGAAATTTGCTCCCTGCTAAACGATAGCGAAACACTATTTCCAGCAACAGATATGAGGCTAATATATAAAATCGCGACAATTTAGTTTGACCACAAGTCAGGAGGTCTGAAATTATATGCCCTTACTTTTTTGTTCTTATTAATAATGATGGAAATTGGTTCTATAACAATTGACAGTAAACCATCATTATTTATTTTGATTTTGTCGTGTCTCATATTCACATTTTTCTTAGGGATTTTTATTATTCATTTAGGAATTGTAGTATATTTTCATTATGTTTCACAGCCGGAAAAATGGATTCGTAATTTAATACAACCTAACTTGAAACATAAGCAGGGTGGGGATAGACTTAATAAACCGCATTGCTTTTTTAGGAATATCCAAAGTTTTTTTATTAAAAATCAAATATTTAATTATATCTATTGCGACTTCAGCAATATGACTACCAAAAGATTCATGCATTTTTTTCAGAATGTAACACTTGTTTTAACCTCAGTTGTGCTTGCTGTTTGCTATAAGAATATCGTTACCTATAATTGTCAAATTGAAAGCTATAGTGTATTCCGGTTTGGACAAAATTCTTTATTGTTTCTATATGCATTAGCTGTTATCTCAGATAATATAAAAACCAAACCAAAACATAAGATAAAATATGAGGGATATGAAAATAAGGATTTATTTTGGAAGCCTTTTGGAAATTTTCTTAGAAAAATCAGTAATCATTTTAAACATTCACAAAACATATTCATCACAGTTAATCTTGGACACGATGCAATACGTGAGATTGATATTTTGCGAATTATTGCCAAAAACATCCGAACCGAGTATCTTGCTTTTCGTAAATCCTTTAGGAAAAACTATATTTGGATGACCTTTGTATTATTTGTAACCTATACCCTAACCTTAGGCTTATACCATCATCATGCCTCAAAAACATTGGAAAATACGGTGAAAAAAGAGCTACAAATCGAATACTATCTGCCAACACAACATGAAAACATTTTGCAATTGGAGGGGAATAGTATGGGTGTTGATGATATTGTTGATGCAATCGACTCTATTTACAAAAAAGAAAATAAAGATAAACATTATTTTGATTTTGTTTTTGTTTTCAATTCAATCAATGATTCCTTAAATCAGAATAATGGTTGGAAAACTATTGCTGATAGCATTGCTCCTGAACAAAAAACAAAAGATTCTTTGGCAACAGATCCTTTATACGAAATGGTTGACTTATACTACAAAGGGCTAAGCAGATTGGAAAACAAATACCCTGATCTTTCAAGAGATAGTGTGAATAAAACCACAACGCCAAGTGAAGCCCTTTTCATTAATTACTATTCAAAACCCAAATGACAGCGGAATATAATGGCAAGTATTGGTTTTGCAGATATTGTGCTAAATGTTTATTACGAGAACTTTGAAAAATATGTTGATGAAGTGATATTTTTGGGAATATATAACCCCTTGCCTCACACCATTAATTACTTTTTCATTTTGCTCCTAATGTTAAATTTTTTGTGGCTCCGGTTTTTATATTTTCGCTTACATGTATTTCATGTTTTTGGCAGTGTATCCCAAAAAGGTATAGTCAACAAACTTAATTATCTTATCGATCGAATTGATGCAAACCTGACCCTTCAAAACGCGAACGAATATAGCCTGAACACAGGCAGTAGTCCATGGTTCAGAGTTTCTAACTCGAAAGAGAAAAGAATGCCTATGGCCGGGATTAACGACATCGAACAGCTACTGATAGAGATACTTGACGACATCGACCAGTTGCCCAATTATGTTAGCAAACCTGAATTCACCTTGATTTTTGACGAGTTGGATAAAATTGAGCCTAAGGAAGAACTACTTGATGACCAAAAAAAGAAAACCGGCGAGTATAAGGCCGATGGCTATCTATTTAACATCGAATCCTCACGAAACCGCCAACAGGCCATTTACAAGCTCTTGAGTAACCTGAAGCATTTTTTGACCACGGCAAAATCAAAATTCATTTTTATCGCAGGGCGCGAGATGTACGATGCCTATCTTGCCGATGTTTCTGACCGTAACTTTTTTAACCGAAGTATTTTTAATCAGGTAATATATGTACAGAGTTTTTTGAGCGAAAGTGCCGATGCTGCTGATGATGAAATTGTAGATATTACCGGACTCACCGAAAGATATGTTTGCCAGTTTCTATTTCCTGTAAAACAGCGGCCAAAATTTCCGTCATTAAAATCCTACAATAAATATTTGCTGGAGAACTTCCCTGAATTAAACGAAAACACATTTACCATAGATATAGAAAAGATAACTGCCCGGCAAAAACGCGAGAAAATTATTTTTACCCTACACCATTTTATCATTTATCTGATGCACATTAGCAATGGCGCACCAAAAAAAATAACCAGTACATTCGAAAAATTTACCCTTAGAGCAACAGATATAAAAGAAAACAAATATGGGTATTCGGATATTGGATGGTTTCAAAATCACTTTTTGATTGTGGGCAACAACTCCTCAAGAATTTTTCTCGAATTCGATCAGGATAAACAATATTATATTGGAATGATTTCTTCGTTGGTTAACCCCATAATATATTCGATTGGTAACAAGGTGCAGGATTATAACGATAAGATTTTGGTATCGGCCACTTTTTTGATCAATCATATCTTTAAATTTCACAACTACGGATTTTCGTGGAGGAATCTTGAAAACACCCCGGAAGTAATTGAAATTCATAAGACCCCTGAATTTCGGGATTTTATTACTATCCTGATGCAATATTTAATACAAACGCATATCGAAGAGATCGTTAGTGGTGTGTTCGATTTTAAATTCCCAAAACGAATAACAAAAGAGATTGGCTATCTTTCAAAGATTTCAGAAGAGGGATCGGCTGCCTTTAATTTCACCCTTGACGAGCAGTTGCTGTTAAAACACTTCTATCTTGATGAATTAAAAATGCTTGAGGATCGGTATCGCAACAGGTTTGGTAGCGAGGGAATTAACTTCCACCTACAATCTATCGCAACAATACACATTATTTTGGGAGATATATATTTTCATGAGGAAGACTTGGGCAAAGCAATTAATGAATACTTAGATGGCATCCACTTTTTAAGAACCGGGAAAATTGAAGATAAGTCAATTTACGAATTTGTTGTTCTTGTAAGAAGTATGCTTAAGCTGGGGCTGGCCATGGAGCGCCGAAAAACATACGATTCTGCATTTTCTACTTATGGCGAATTGGCAAATCTGATTATCCGCTATCGAAACATTAAGCTCGATAAACTTGGGCTGGAGTTGTGTACGAAGGATGACAGCCTGGTATTTGTTAAAAAGCGAGAAAAACGCAACAAAACAAAAATCGATGAAAGGTTTAATGAGAATGTCAAACAACCCAATTTTAGATGGCTCAAGGAAGATCTTGTATATGAAGAACACGATTTCATAGGAGCTATTGCCGAGGATATAACACCCGAGAAATCTTCTTTGCTATTTAAGGTTACGGCTTTCGAAGGGATAAAATCGCTGTATCAGGCCTTTTTGGCAAAATTGCAGGTAATCGAAAAAGGAAACCTCGGGGGAATAACCCATGAGGATTTGAAACGAATTGAGGGCGAGTTTAGATATTTGAACAAAATTATTAGGATTGAAGAAAAATACTTGTTGGAAACAGAGTTTTGGAATAAAGTCGGTGATATTCTTTATTATAAAAACGGATTAATATCATCAAGAACTAATCGGATTTATGATAATTGTAAACAAAAAAAAGAAAAAAAGTACACTTGCTTAGATATTTGTGGCCCGCGCATCGATTGTAAGAACTGCGAAAAAAACAGACAAATAGCCTTGAAAGATGGTCGAAAAATTCCCTGCAAGGCTTGCGAATACTACGACAAAAGCCTGGAGAATCTTGTATATGCCTTCATTAATTGGCCTTTTACCTCGATGAAAGATTTCCTGCTTGCTGAATGTAGCAAGCACAAAAAAATTGTTGAATCCGCTTATTCGGATCATAATAAATATTCCAGGAGTAATGAATCAAAACCAATCGGAGACAATTTGCTCAAATCAATAAAACAAAGGGTGAAAAAGAAAAAAGGAGGAAAAGATAATTCAGATATTCTGTTATCTGCGTTATTTGATAATAAACAATATTCAAAAGACAACATCTACTTAAAGATTGTTTTTTATGCCTACATTAACGATTCATTTATATCCAAAAGAAAAAATTCTTTTAAAACACTTGCCGGTTTGTTGTCCGATATCGGTGATACCCGGTTTAGTTGTGCTAACAAGCATGATGAAATAAATGAAGACAGATTAAATAAAATCATCTGTGCTATTAATTATTCAAAAACGAACACCAAACTTAATGAGGGTGAAGGTAAGCCAGAAGAAGGACAAAAGCCTTTTTATGAAATTTTAGGCGAAGTTAAAAAACTGGAAGCTGCCATTGTTTATTACTACCTCGCAGCACTGTTCTACAAAAAAGCCAAAGAGTTCAAAAATTATTCCTTCCAGCTAACCAAGATTATTCACCTCCTGAAAGAATATTGTGAATGGAACCTTGAAAATGAACCGGAAAATACAAGGGAAGAAAGAATAAAAACTGTGGGAACGGTTATTGACAAATTGGAAGATGTGGCTACAAAAATTCTTCGATCCCATTTTGGAGCTTTCGAAAATATTCATTCTTATATGATCGAACGATACCGGAATATTTTTGACGAAAGCCGATATGATCCCGATTCGGGGTTTCAAAGCTGGCTTTACAGCAACTATGTTTCACTAAAAAAAATACCCATTGATACAGAAATAGATGATTTGGTTTTTACGCTGAACTTGCTAAAAATTACGTGTGGATACGGGGAGTCGGACAAAAGTGCTGAGAAAGAAAATAATAAATATCCTAATTCTAAATTTGATAGTAGCAGAATTCGGTGGATAGGAAAAATGTTCAGGTATAATCTTGCCTCGCCTTATCTTATCGAAAATAGTATGTTCAACCGAATATTAAAACTCAGGTTTAAAGAACACCTAAACTATGAGATGTTTAAGTATTATAATTTTAAATTGGATTTTGACGAACCTGTGGATTTGGATTTTATCCAATGCCTTCGATCCATGCTTATTAAATCAGTTGAGGGAAAAATACCATCCGATTTATTAGACCCGGATTTTAATGATATTGGCGAAATCATCAAACAGATATATTTTGTTAAAAAACCTAAAGCTGAAAACGCTGTGCAAAAGGTTGAGGCTATTCATTTACTCGAAATGTTTGAATTTTTGATTGTCGATTCCATTTACTGCCTTTTGGAGGTGATAAAAACGTACAACATCTTTGGTCAAAGCTTCATATTCAATCATTCATACATGGCGCAAACTCATTTGTACCTGGTCAGATGGCTACATGTTCATTACAATTATTCGCTGCTATTAGAATTAATAGTTACGGAGGAAGAAAACAAACAAAATATAGTAGCTGGAAAATATCCCAAACCTAACAGAGTCATGGATGTTTTACTTAAAAGTACCCGAGTTGCTGGATCAGAAACGCCCGACAACCAGGGAAAAAAAATTGAAAAGATTAAGCAATTTATTAATGAACTCAATCACGATCAGCAAACATCGAAGTTTTACAAAGCGTACAAAAACAGACGATCCATTGATTTTCAACTCGATCGATTAATTGATTTAAAAGATAAACCTTTTAAAGCTATCATTTACCAGGCTGAGCGAGCAATTAAGCATTATTATTCGGCAATAGAGGTGCATTCGGAAGGAAGGGGGTATCAGGACTTGTTAGAAAACATGTACTTCCTGAATGATGATTTTAATGACAAGCTTTTTCATTTCAGGCTGGCACAGGAACGCTACAGGATAAATACCGGAAAAATTGACAAGGATCTTGAAGCAGCGAAAAGGATTAACCGAAATTCGTCGCTATATGTTGTCGAAAATTATCTGATTACTCAATTACCCAAATACTAACTTTCCTTGTGGTTTTATAGCAAAAATCCGGAGATGTCAATATTAAATGGCTCCGGATTTTTGCATGATATTCCATATTTAAAAATTCTCTTCCTCATCACTCCATCACTCCATCACTCCACCACTCCACCACTCCATCACTCCAATACTCCTACTTCTTAGTACCCCAGCGTTTTTAGCATCGACTTATAACTTTGCTCCTTGGCAAAGAGGCGCGGATACCAATCACCGTTTTCGTCTTTCTCGATGATGATATGCTTTGGAGCAGGGATTAGGCAGTGCTGTATTCCGCCATATCCACCCAGCGATTCCTGGTAGGCTCCGGTGTGGAAAAATCCGATATAAAGCGGTTTGTCTTTTTCGTAGGTAGGCAAAAACACGGCGTTGGTGTGGGCTTCATCGTTGTAGTAGTCGAAGCTGTCGCAGGTAAGCCCGCCCAGGCACACGCGCTGGTAGGCATCTTCCCACCGGTTGATGGGCAGCAGGATAAAGCGTTGGTTCATGGCCCACGAATCGGGCAGGGTGGTCATAAACGAGCTGTCGATCATGTTCCAAAGCTCCCGGTCGTTTTGCCGCTTTTGATCCAGAATCGAATAAAGCACGGCACCGCTTTCGCCCACAGTAAAGGAGCCGAACTCGGTAAAAATATGTGGCTCGGCCACCTCGTGCGACTCGCAGGTAAGTTTGATTTGAGCAATGATTTCTTCGGCCATGTATTCGTAATCGTACTCAAAGCCCAGCGAACGCTTGATAGGAAAGCCCCCGCCAATATTGAGCGCGTCCATGGCGGGATTTATTTTTTTCAGTTCGGCATAAGCATTCAAGCTCTTGCTCAATTCGTTCCAGTAGTAAGCCGTGTCCTTGATGCCCGTATTAATAAAAAAGTGAAGCATCTTTAGTTCAATATTGGAATTGGGCTGAATGCGCTCGTTGTAAAAGGGCACAATATCCATGTAGCGAATACCCAGGCGCGAGGTATAAAACGAAAACATGGGTTCTTCCTCCGAGGCTATGCGAAGCCCGATTTTAAATTTACCCTGTACGTGATCTTCGTAATAGGCCAGCTCGTCCATATTGTCGAGTACGGGAATGGTGTTTTTAAAACCCTCGTTGATGAGTTTAACAATGTTTTCTAAATATTGGGGGCGTTTAAATCCGTTGCAAACGATGTAAGTGTCTTTGGTGATGAGGCCATTTTTGTAAAGCTCCTCTATAATGTTTATGTCGAAAGCCGAGGATGTTTCGATGTTGATGTTATTTTTTAGTGCTTCTTCCATCACAAACGAAAAATGCGAACTCTTGGTGCAATAGCAATAATTGTAGGTGCCTTTGTAATCCACTTTGGCCATAGCCACATTAAACAATCGTTTAGCTTTCTGTATTTGCTGGCTTATTTTGGGCAGGTAGGTAAGTTTTACGGGCGTACCATATTGCTTAATAATTTCCATGAGCGGGATGTCGTGGAAATAGAGTTCTCCATCTTCAACCGTGAATTCTTCTTGTGGAAAATTGAAGGTTTGTTCGATTAAATCGAGATATTTAATTTTCATTTTAAAAATTTTAATTAAGATGGATCATAAAATTATTGCAAATGTAAACACTTTAGTTTTAAAAAACGCAGTAGATTGGGGGAAGATGGATTTATTCGCTTTAATTGATGTCCGGCTTTAAAGTAACAGTTAGAAAACCATACGATTTAAGATTTAAAATGTTGGTGGTATTCAGCACAATCTAAAATCTCCGATCGTCCCGAAAAGTCAAAAATTTTAATTTTTGTTTCTTTTCGAGGATGTTCCGAATCCGGGATTCGTGAATCCTGGACACGAGCGTAGCTCGGCATTAATCTGCAATCTTAAATCAAAAAAAAACGACTTTATAAACAGACACTTTTATATCCTCTTGTAAACCCTAATGCACTTCTTGCCAGCGAAAACTTTGAATAAGATGATCGACATCCTGAATGATATGATCGATAACGGGCTGCAGCGAATCGTTGTTGGGAGATACATTAAAATAAAGTGCACCACGCAAAAAATGATGGCTGCTATCACTTAGGTAAAATTGATAAGGCGAGGCAGCATCGCGGCCCAGAATGCGATAAGCATGTCCAAAAACGCGATGTTGGAGATCGGCATAGTCGGATTCCTGTATGCCAATGGCCATGGGCGCATGTTTGTATGCCAAACTTCGTGCATCTTCGGTAAGTTGATAGAGCGCGTAATTATCCAAATTTTTGTAGCTAATGTGTACCCGTGCTTTGTAGGCAGGGTAGTCCAGATTCATCCAATATTTGTTTTGGCCTGTATATCGGTCGAAGGTGATGGCTGCTGCGGTGGAATAATCGAAAGTGTAAGGGAAGGTACTGTCGAAGTGCTGATACGTTTTGGCAGGCAGGTCGATACGAAAATAAGCGCGGGGCTTGGGGTAATAATCGCTGTTGGTGCAGGCGGCAAGGAAAATTACAACAAAAGCAAAAAAGCCCATCGTTTTAATGGGAATTTGTAATAAAGGAAAGGGTTCGGCCCAATTTTTCTGGTCGCCCCCAAAGGCTGTGTTTCTATAAAATATAAAAAACTTGCGTTGGTTCATGCAGGGCTATTTAATGATTTTCACCAGTATTTCTTCGATTCGTCTGTTGGATACTTTACGAATTTGAAACTCAAAGATGTTAAATTTAGTACTGGTATTTAATGCCGGAATGCGTCCTTCGATTTCGAGGATAAGGCCGGCCAGGGTTTCCGAATCTCCTTTCACATCTTCAAATACACGATCATCGATGTCGAGGATTTTGCAAAAATCGTTAAGCAGTGTTTTGCCTTCGAAGATATAGTTTTTATCGTCAATTTTGGTAAAGGAAATTTCATCTTCTTCGGTATCGAACTCATCGGATATTTCGCCCACAATTTCTTCGATAATATCTTCGAGGGTAACAATACCTGAAGTGCCCCCATATTCGTCCACCACAATGGCAAGGTGGATTTTCTTCTCTTGAAATTCCTGAAGCAAGTCGCTGATTCGTTTATTTTCGGGCACAAAAAAAGCGGGGCGCAAAAGCTCTTCCCAGGCAAAATCGCCCGGTTTATCCAAATGGGGCAGCAAGTCTTTTACATAAAGTATTCCTGATATTTTATCAAAGCTCTCTTTGTAGGCCGGGATACGCGAATAGCCGGCACTCAATATCAGAGCCAGCAAGTCGGCATAAGTAGTGCTAAGCTCAACGGAAGTAACGTCCATGCGGGCTTTCATAATTTCCTTAACGAACATATCGCCGAATTTCACGATACCTTTTAGCATCTTACGATCCTCCTCGGCGGTGTTGTCATCGGAGGTAAGCTCGATGGCTTCCGAAAGCTCGCTCATCGACAGGGGCGAATTTTTGTTTTGCATGGCACGGTCGAGAAGAGAGGAACTACGCACCAGCAGGCTGCTCAACGGATAAAAAAATCGGATAAGCCCTTTGAGCGTGCCCGCCATGGTCGAAGCAAACTGCACCGGCTTGTACGAAGCATAAATCTTAGGCATAATCTCACCAACAATAAGTAGGAGCGAGGTAAGCAAAACCACCTGGATAATAAACGCCAGCAGAGGGAAATCAGCAAGGTTGAAGGATTGGCTAACGATGTAGGTAGAAAGAATAATGATGGCTATGTTAACAAAATTATTGGCGATCAGGATGGTAGCCAGCAATCGTTTGGGGCGTTCGAGCAATGAGGTAATCTGTTCACTTTTGGGATGTTTTTCGTCTTTGAGCTTTTTTAGGTTTCCGGCGTTGAGCGAGAAAAAAGCAATCTCGGAGCCTGAAACCAAAGCCGAACATACAAGCAAGACAAGCATGGCCACAAGGCCGATGAATACCGGATATTCGATGGGTTGAAAAAAGGCCTGAGCCAGGGTAAAAAGTTCGGGCAGGCTTGAGCCAATGTCGGTTTCTTCCAAAATTTATTTTAATTTGTTCAACATCAATAGCATAACAAAGCGTTTGCAAAAATATGATTTTTGCAAACGCTAAAAGTATAAAGCAAGTATTATTTGATTTTACCGCTAAAAAGTAATGCGCTTAAAATGGGAGGTCATCGCCGGGTGCTTCCTGATTGGTATCCTGCTCTTCGCCGCCACTGTGCTGGTCGGTCGTTTGATTGGCTGCCGGCTTTTCGGCAAAGTATTCCGGTGCTTCAGTGGGTGGTGGTGGTGCACCAAAGCTGCCCTCATTGCTGCGCAAAATCTTTTCAATCTTGTCGGCCACCACCTCGGTAGTATAGCGTTTGTTGCCATCTTTGTCGTCCCACGAGCGGGTTTTTAGTTTTCCTTCCACATAAACGGTATCGCCTTTCACCAGATTTTTCTCGGCAAGCCAGCGCCAAAGTGCCACCCTGTGCCACTCCGTTTGTTCAATCCAGTTGCCATCCTTGCCCTTATAGCTTTCGTTGGTAGCAACGTTAACGTGTGCAAACTTAACCCCGCTTTCAAGGGTCATTACTTCCGGGTCTTTGCCCAGATTACCAATTAAAACAACTCTGTTAAGTCCTGCCATGATGCTTTGATTTTTTAAAGGTTATTATTAAACATATCCACAAAAATAAAAATTTATTTCATAAAAATACTGCTTAAAATTGTTAAATTGATTTTAGTAAATTTGTTGCCATTGTTTAATTTATTCGTTGCGTACATTTTAATTTATAATCTTGGATGATGAAGTGCCTAATTTTATTTCTTGTAGTTTTTTTTGTAATTGCAGATTTGCATTGCGATGAGTTGGACAGTTTAAAAAATAGCATTTCGATGGCCGGAGATAAAGGCTCTAAAATCGAAACCCTGATTCTTTTATCCCAAAAGCAGTTTTACATCCATCGCGACAGCTCGATGCAAAACGGCTTGCTGGCTTACCACGAAGCAATGAATTATGGCAATAAAAAACTGACTGCCAAAGCAGCCAAAAATATGGGAACCTTTTATTTTTGGCAGAGCGAATATCTCCAGGCTCTCGAATTTTATAAAATTGCGCTGCGTAATAATATTGAGGCTGGCGACAAGGATGGTATGGCAGCCAATTACAACAACCTTGGCGTGATATATAACCGCTTGGGCAGCTATGATATAGCCCTCGAAAACCACCTTCAGCAATTAAAAATAAACGAAGAGGTCGAAAACCTGAAAGGCCTGGCCATCTCCAATCGCAATATCGGAAACATTTATTATAATTTGGACGACCACGAAAAGGCTCTCGAATTCTATCAACAAGCTTACGACCTGTCCCAGCAAATAGCCGACAGCAATTCGATGGCAACGGCATTGATAAATATGGGTGTTGTGAGTATAGAGATCAAGAATTACGACCAGGCCATTTCCTATTTCAATCGAGCCTTGCAAAACAAAATACAAGCTAAGGATGTGCGCAATTTGGGGGTGATATATTCCAATTTGGGCGTGGTTTACAGGGCATTAAAAGATTACACTACGGCCATCGATTATTTTAATAGGAGCCTCGACATTTCTCGCCAAATCAATAACCGGCAAAATCTTGCTGCTGCACTTTTGAACTTAGGAGATGTGTACCTGCTTCAGGAAAACTACGTACAAAGCCACGAATACTTTTTGCAAGCACTTGACATTGCCCGTGAAATCGATTCTAAGCAATTGATCCGCGATGTGTATGCCTCCTTATCGGGCTGGTACGAGAAAAAAGGAGACTATCTGCCGGCACTCAATTACTATACGCAAATGACCGCACTTAAAGACAGCTTGCTTAATATCGAAAAAAGCAAACAAATAAAAAACCTGCAGATTGTGTATGAAGTGGAGAAAAAAGAGAAAGAGATACTTGCACAAAGCCTCTCGATCGACCGCCTGAAAGCCAATCAGTTTTTCTTTATCCTGGCGATTTTGGTTGCCCTGTTTCTGGCGTTTACCGGATATTATCGCTATCGTACCAAGAAAAAACTGAACCGCCAGCTCGAAGAAAAAATTGCCGAAGCCTTGCGCAAAGAAAAAGAACAACAACAAATCATCGTTCATCAATCAAGTCTCACTTCACTGGGCGAGCTTGCCGCCGGCATTGCCCACGAAATAAAACAACCCCTGCAAAATATTTCCCTGGTAAACGAGGGGCTGTTGATCGAAACCACCGAAGATAGCATCGATCCGGCCTTCGTCAAAAGTTCGGTAAACGACATTAGCGAGGGCATCAAAAGGATAAAATTCATCATCAACGAAATAAGCAATTTCTCGCGCGGTCAGCAGCAGCAAATCATCGAGTGGTTTGATGTGAACACCCGCATCGAAAATGCCTTTTCGCTGGCACGTACCCGTTTTAGCAATCGCCGCATCAATGTAAGTTTCGACCTTGATAAATCTATACCCGAATTCCAGGGCAATCCTTATAAGTTTGAACAGGTGGTGGTCAACTTTTTTAATAATGCCAAAGACGCAGTAGAAGAAAAAGCGGCATTGGCGGGCGAGGATTTCGCCAAAAAGATGACCGTGCGCAGTTATAAATCCGAAGATTTTATAAACATCGAAATTCAAGACAACGGCATCGGGATAGCCCGGGATATCCAAACAAAAATGTTTCTTCCCTTTTTTACCACCAAGCAACTGGGCAAGGGCACCGGCCTGGGGCTTTCTATTTCGCTGGGCATTGCCAAAGAAATGGGCGGCACCATCGAAATCGAATCCACCATAGGTGAAGTAACCCTGATGCGATTGAAGCTGCCACTGCCAACGGCTTAGTGTTTGATTATTACAACTTTCTTTACTATTTGTGTGTTTTGATTTATCAATCAATACGTTAATATTATAAATATTCTATGACAAGAGTTGATATAATTAGAAACAACTTAATTGATAAGATTCTGATGATCTCCAACGAAGAATATCTTTTGGCACTTAAGGATCTCATTTCTGCTTCCTCAGATGGGGATCAGTATGTTAATCTTACCAAAGAGCAGGCACTGATTTTGGAAATGAGTGAAGATGGTATTAAAAATGACTGAACGATCTCACAGGACGATCTTTAAATATGAACCAAAAAACCATTTTTATCCGAATTGGCTAAAGCCGTTGAAGAAATGAAGCAGATAAAAGAGGGTAAAATGCAGGCTCGAAGTGCTGAAGATTTTCTTGATGAGCTTTAATCTCTAAACCCTAATAAACTCCCTCAAATCGGAATGGAGTAAGTTTTCAAGCTCGGCAAAATTATCGGGCTTGCTCTCCACATACACAAAGCCAAAAATGTGAAATCGCCGGGCATCCACTTTTCTTAGCTCAAGCACTTTTTCAAATTTAGCGGTCAGTTTTTCATAATCAAAAGACTTTACCTCGCTGGCCTCCATGCCCGAATTGTTGTTCAGGATAATGATGCTAAAGCGGTTTCCCGAATGATTTTCCAGAATCTGATCCCAATCGGGGCTTTTACCTAGCATTACATATTCGTAGGGATTAAAGCCAAAGGCATAATGCGTAAGCTCGGCTGATGTACACCAGCCGCCATAACGCAACGGATTGCCTTCGATGGGCATAATATTCCCGGCCTTATCCACGCGCACTTCGAGGTGAAGCGGAAAGTTTTTCAATCCCACAATGTTTCCCAGCTTTGTAAGGAAATCCAAAAACGAAGCCTTATGCTCGCGAATTACCTGTGGCGAAGTGGTGTAAAGCCGGTCGCTGGTATCTTCGTCGCCGGCAAAAATGTGGTGCATCATGCCCAGGATGGCAGGCTCGCCGTTTGCATTGTAAAAAGCATCCACGGTGTATTCTTCGCCCTCGATGTTTTCTTCGATAATAAATTTGGCGGTATCCAAAACTTCACGCGGGTAGGTGTCCTTGATAATCTCCGCTTCTTTGCGGATTGTAGTTTTCACCCGCTCCCAGTTTTCCTCCAAGCTGACCTTATGCACGCCCAGACTAAAAAAACCCACGTTGGGTTTGATGATAAAAGGCTGGGGCAGGTCATCAAAGTTCAAATCATCCAGGTTGTCAGGATCCACTTCCTTGAAATAAAAATCAGGATACAGTTTTGAAATCAGCTTTCTGAAACGGGCCTTATTTTTAAAAACATCAATTTTATCGGGCAAGTCCGAGAAGGCGAGATTTTCGGCAATCCAGCCAATCGAATTTTCGGAGGAGGTGTAAATGGTCGAGACTTCGCCCGAGCGGTATTTTTGAATCGCTTCGGGCACCTCGATAAAATTAATACCCTCGCGGGGCAAAAGAACCATGGCATCTTCAGTTTTGAGTACCGGAAACTGATTTCGCCGGAGTGTTTCGATAAGCAAGGCCGAAGCATAGGGTTTGTCGATGATAAACATATTCTGTAATTTTGGCCGGCAAAAGTAGAGAAATCCCGGGCAAACTTTTTATTTGTTTGCCAAACTTTCTTTACTAATTTTGTGTTTTGATTTAACGAACAATAAGCTAATATTGGAAATATTCTATGACAACAGTTGAAATAATTCGAAACAATTTGATTGATAAGATTCTGATGATCTCGAACGAGGAATATCTTTTGGCACTTAACGAACTCATTTCTACTCCATCAGATGGGGATCAGTATGTTTATCTTACCAAAGAGCAGGAAATGATGTTGGAAATGAGCGAAGATGATATTAAAAATAGCAGAACAATATCACAGGACAATCTTCAAATAAAGACAAAGAAATGGCTGAAAAACAAAAGCCCCTATTAATTGAGTGGACCGATACTGCAGAGCGTCAATTTCTCAGCATTTTGGAATATTGGATCAATCATAATAAATCAACAAACTTTGCTGAAAAATTAGCTGACTTAGTATGGAAAAAAATTAGATTTATAGCAAGCAATCCTAATGCTTCACCAAAAGCAACATTTCAGAATACTTATAAAACGGCATTCGGTCACTATAGCATATTCTACAAAATAATCGACCCGAAAATCCTGATAACTGCTTTTTGGGATAACCGTCAAGACCCAAAAAAACTATTGAGTATATTAAAGAACGAGTAGTTTTTCATAATAAATTTCATCACATAGAATTGCCTCACCCGCACCTATCATTTTTGATTCCCTTTTTAATCCAATGGCTTGAATAAGAATTGCTCATAAAGCCCTTTATCATATCAAAGTAAAACTTATCAACTAAAAAAACCAAAATCCTAAGCGGAATTCTATTTTTGTCGGCTCATTATGCAAACAATACTATTCGAATACCTTAATAAGGAGCCTGTGCTCTTTTGGCTCCTCGCTGCTTTTGCCCTGGCTACGTTGGTGCAAATGCTGTATTCCTGGGTTTTCTTTGCCCGACTTTCGTTTTCTAAGCCGAAAGCCAAAACCAGGACACAGGCTCCGGTATCGGTGGTTCTTAACGCATCCAATCAGGGCATCGATCTGGAAAAAAATTTACCGGCTTTTCTTGGTCAGGATTATCCCGATTTTGAGGTGGTGGTGGTTATCGATAATTCAGACGATGGCAGCGATGAGTTGCTCGAAGACCTTGCCCGGGAGCATTCCAATTTAAAGATCGTCCACCTCAGGCAAAACCTCAACTGGTTTTCGGGGCGCAAGTTTCCGCTCTCGTTAGGAATCAAATCTGCGAGTAACGACTTAATCCTTCTGAGCGATCCCGGCTGCCGACCTGAGAGCAAAAACTGGATTAGTGAAATGGCGGCAGCTTATCAGGCGGATCAGGAGATAGTGCTGGGCTATGCCAGCTTTGCCACCAAATCGTCCATTAACCTTTGGCTGCGATTTACGGCCTTTTACGATGCCTTGTTCTACCTTTCGATGGCACTGAGCGGGCGGCCGTTTAAGGGCATCGGCAAAAACCTGTCGTACTCACGGCAGCTTTTTTATGCCAACAAGGGTTTTAGCTCTCACTACACCATCCGCGATGGCGACGATGAGCTTTTTGTAAATATGACAGCCAAAAAAACAAATACCAGAATCCAGGTCAGCGAGGAAGCCAAACTTGTTCAGATTAAAAAAGTATCGTTTGCCAAATGGCTGGGGAGCGAAAAATCGCGACTGCGCATCCGGCGCTTTTTCAAGTTTCGCGATCGCTTGCTTATCAGCACTTTTTCGTTTTCGGCCTTTGCCTTTTATGGCCTCTTTGCCGCATTGCTGATTTTACAGGCACCGCTTATTCCGATTTTTGCAATCTTCGCCCTGCGCTTTATCAGCATGATGCTGGTATTTGGCTTTGCACTAAAACGCCTCGGCGAGAAAAAACTCCTGCTTCTTGCGCCCTTCTTCGAGCTTTTCCTAATTATTATCGATGCAATTTTATGGTTCTTGCTCTTGTTCAAACCAAAACGGAAATGGGCTTAATTGTACAAAGCATTTTCCCTTTCAAATCTTCATTTAAACAATTTTACACCAAAAGCATTATTATACCTTAATACTAAGCCTTGTCCTGCAAGACAGTCAATTTTTAACAAAGATGAAAAAATACAATTTCGACGAAATTATCCCCCGCGAAAATACCGATTGCGTAAAATACGACATCCGCAAACTTTATTTTGGCAGCGAGGATGTGTTGCCAATGTGGGTGGCCGATATGGATTTTCGTAGCCCTGATTTTATTGTGGATGCCCTTAAAACACGCCTGGAGCACGAGATACTGGGTTACACCTTTCGCGGCAAGGGTTTTAACCAGGCCATCATGCACTGGATGGAGAAACGCCACAAGTGGAAAATCCGGAAGGACTGGATCAGCTTTAGCCCGGGCGTGGTGCCGGCGGTAAATATGCTGGTGCTGGCACTTAGCAATCCCGGCGATAAAATTATAGTCCAGCCCCCGGTGTATTTTCCTTTTTTTAGTGCTATCCAAAACAATGATCGCGTTAAGATAGAAAACCCTTTGAAGCTCGAAAATGGCCGCCTGAATATAGATTTTGATGATCTGGCCGTAAAAGCCAAAGATGCCAAAATGCTTATCATCAGCCATCCCCACAACCCGGGAGGCAGCGTGTGGACAAAAGAGGAACTGAGCCGCATAGGCGAAATTTGTGTGGAAAATGAGGTGATAATCATCTCCGATGAAATTCATTCGGATCTTATTTTTCCGAAATACAAGCATATTCCGCTGGCCTCGCTTAGCGATGAAATTGCCCGGCAAACCATTACCTGCAATGCACCCTCCAAAACCTTTAACCTTGCTGGCCTGGCCACTTCTTTTTTGATTATTTCCAATAAAGAAATTCTGGATAAATACAATGCGCTGCTCAACGACAAGCTGCACGTGGGCATGGGGAATTTGTTTGGCACTATTGCCATCGAGGCTGCCTATCATCATGGAGAGGAATGGCTGGAACAACTACTGGATTACGTTTGGGAAAACGTGGAATACGTGGCTGACTTTTGCGAAAAGTACATTCCGCAAATCAAGATTATAAAGCCCGAGTCAACCTATATGATTTGGCTGGATTGCCGCGAACTGAGGCTTGAAGGCGATGCCTTGAAAGATTTCTTTATTAATAAAGCGAAACTAGGATTGAACGATGGCCAGCAATTTGGCACCGGCGGCGAGGGCTTTATGCGAATAAATGTAGCCTGCCCAAAAGCTACAGTGGAGCAGGCGATGGAGCAATTGAGAGCGGCAGTGAAACTGGCTTAAAAACCGGAGTGTAATATAAAAATGGAAGGTATTCTTATTAGCCGACATAATTAGCAAATATCGAAGCCTGTCGGAAACATTCGTATCTGATTATTGTTATTTCGTTATCGAACACGATTTATGAAAGCACTCACCAGCGAAATATTAAAATTGGATGGCCGGATTTTTTACTACAGCTTTTTGGCCGGAGCGCAAAGTTTGATCGAACATCAAAGGGAGATCAACAAAATCAATGTTTTCCCTGTGGCCGATGCGGATACGGGAAGTAATCTGGTAAGCACCATCCGCTCGATTATCGACAATGTAAAGCCCGAAAAATCTTTCAAAAACACCATCGACCGAATGGCCGAGGCTGCGCTGATTGGTGCCAGAGGCAACTCGGGGGTCATCTTTGCTCAGTTTTTTTATGGCTTAAGTGCCGAGAGCAAAAAATCGGCAAGCATTGATTTGTCCAGCTTTTCAGAAACGGTAAAAAATTCAATCGCACATCTTTATGCTGCCGTAAGCAATCCTATCGAAGGCACCATGTTGACGGTAATTCGTGAGTGGGCCGAGTTTGTGCATGAAAACCGGGCAAAAACCAGTGACTTCTCTCGCATGTTTCACGATGCCTTTCAGGAGGCTAAACGCAGCCTGGCCGAAACCAAGACGCGTCTTAAAGTGCTGGCCAAGGCCAATGTGGTGGATGCCGGAGCAAAAGGCTTTGTTGTTTTTCTGGAAGGAATACTTCAATTATTACAAAACAGAAACCTGCGATCCTTGTACGCACATCAAAGCAAGATGGTCGAATTTGACCGTGAAACCATTATCTCTAACGATGATTTTACGTATCGATACTGTACCGAAGCTATCATTAAGGGTGCATCGATCGACCGCGACCAGTTGAAGCACGTGCTGGCAAAGCATGGCGATTCGGTGGTGGTGGCCGGAGCCGAAAAAATGCACCGAATACACGTCCACACCGACCAGCCCGCCATGCTTTTTGAGGACTTGCGTCAGATAGGAACCCTAAGCTATCAAAAGGCCGATGACATGAAAAAGCAGTTCGAGCTTGCCCATCACCGCAAACATTCCATCGCCCTGCTTACTGATTCTACCTGCGATTTGCCCCAGGATTTTCTGGACGAACACCAAATCAATATGGTGAGCCTCAATCTTAATTTTGGCGAAAATCACTACCTTGACAAACTGACCATTCAACCGGCGCAGTTTTACGATTATACCGATCAGTTTCCTGATTTCCCCAAAACCTCGCAGCCTAACGAGCAGACCCTTGTCAATTTGTACGCGCATTTGCTTTCGCATTACGATTCGGTGATAGCCGTGCATCTGACCGGGAAATTCAGCGGAACCCTAAACGCCAGCCGCAAGGCTGCGCTTAAAATATCGCAGGAGTTTGACAAAGCCATTTCGGTACTCGATTCGCGCACTTTGTCGGGGGCACTGGGTTTGCTGGTTGCACGTATCGCCCAAAAAATCGAGGCCGGACAAAGCCATCAGGCCATCGTGCGCAGTGCCGAAGACTGGATTGGCAAAACCCGCATTTTTGTTGCTGTAAAGGATTTTAAATATATGGTACGTGGAGGAAGGGTAAGTCCGCTAAAAGGGAAAATCGCCAAACTTATGCACGTAAAACCCATCGTTTCGATGGATAAAGAAGGCAATGCGCTGCTGCTGGATAAAACTTTTAGTCAAAAAGGAAATATCAAAAGAGTGATGAAACACGTGGGTGATATTTACAGTACCCGTGGTATCAATAATTATATTCTTCTCCATGCCCGCAATGCTGGCGGTGCCGTGGATCTGGGGCAACAAATGCAGGCACTGTGCGGAAAGTCGGCGATGGCAACGCTTGATATTTCTCCTGTTATCGGTCTTAGTGCCGGGCGGGGGGCTGTGGCCGTGGCTCTGGATTTTGAATAGGAGGGGGTTAATTGAAAATCGTTCATCGTGAATAGTTCATCGTTAATTGAAAATCGTTCATCGTTAATTGAAAATCGTTCATCGTTAATAGTTAATTGCCGCTTAGTGGGGTTGGCAGAGACGCGCAAATTGCGCGTCTGTACGATTCAAGAGCTTGTTGATTGCTATCTGCAGCGTAATAGTCGAAAAAACCTCAAATCATTTAGACAAGTCAAGTCTTGTCTCTACCTGATTGTCGAAAATGATTTTGAAACGCGCATCACCGCAACGCTCCATCACTCCATTATCCCACAACTCCATCTCTATCTTCTCAAAATCTAATGGTTTCAACCTCCTTTCGGCAGGTAAACCTGGCAGGTTTTCGTTTTTTTAAACCTTGACTATTTCATTGGTTTAATGGCTTTTTAAGGGAATAAACCTGCCAGGTTACCACCCATCACTCCATCACTCCGAAACTCCATCTTCTTATCTCTCACTTCTCAAGCCTCTCCTTCCCATTCGCGATAAAACTGCCTTAAATAATCTTCCATAAAACGGTGTCTTTCTTCGGCCAGGGTTTTGCCACTTTGGGTATTCATTTTTGATTTTAACAAAAGTAGTTTTTCATAAAAATGATTGATGGTGGGCGACTGCCCCTTTTTGTATTCCTCCTTACTCATGTTTAAATTTGGAGAGTGGGCAGGATCGTAAAGCGCGCGATTTTTAAATCCGCCATAGTTGAACGCCCGCGCAATGCCAATGGCTCCGATGGCATCCAGCCGGTCGGCATCCTGCACCACCGCCATTTCGGAGCTATAAAAGCCGGGGTCGTCAAAGGTGTTTTTGAACGACATGTTTCGAATGATTTTCACCACATGGTCGATAATTTCAAGGTTGACGTTTTGGGATTTTAAAAAATCCCGGGCTATTTGGGGAGCTTTCTCTTCATCGCCACCGTGGAATTTGGGGTCGGCGATGTCGTGGAGCATAGCAGCCAGTTCTACCACAAAGCAATCGACCGCTTCGCGTTGGGCAATGGTCTGTGCCGTTTTCCACACGCGGTAAATGTGCCACCAGTCGTGGCCGCCTTCGGCCTGCATCAGTTCGGTTTTTACAAATTCGGCGGTACGTGCAACCGTAGCTTTTTGTTCGGAGTCAAGTTTCATCCAATCGGTTTAATATTTATCTCTAAGCGTTTCTACACCATCCCAATCTTCGGGCAGGCCAAAATCGATAATGTTACTACAGCGAGCCATGTATAGTTTGGTGGCTCTATCGCCGGGGTTTATACGTATTACCTTTTTGAAAAGCGTCATGGCTTCATCAAAGTTTCTATTTTTATATAGTTGGATGGCCTTGCCAAAATCGGCCTTCGTTTCTATTTTCAGTTTCTTAATTTCAGGAGGCTCGCCATCGAGTATCTCAAAAATATACACGGCCTCTTTTTTCCCTTTTACTTTTACCACATCCAAAAAGCGGTAGTTGTAACGGGTGGGGTCTTCAATTTTTATCAGGGTGTCTTGCGAAATGATAAGCGAGGTACCATATATTTTGGTAAGTCCTTCGATACGCGAGGCCAGGTTAACGGCATCCGACACCACGGTTCCATCCATGCGCCCTTTGCCACCCACCACCCCGAGCATTAGCATGCCGGTATGCAAGCCTATACCGCTGTTGATGGCTTTTTTGCCCTCGGCTTTGCGCATGATATTAAATTCGGCCAGCGTTGCTCGCATCTCGATGGCAGCATCGATGGCATTTTCAACATTGCCCATAAAAAGAGCCATGATGGAATCGCCAATGTATTTGTCGATAAAGCCAAAGTTGCGCGAAATTAAAGGTTCCATCATTCCCAGATAATTATTCAAAAAATCGAAAGTTTCTTTGGGGGTCATCTCTTCGCATAGTGCCGTAAAATCGCGGATGTCGGTAAAGAGCACCGACATTTCTTGTTGCACCTGGTCGCCCAGCTGCACATCAGTGATGTCGTCTTTTTGCAGGAAGTCCAAAAACTGCCGGGGCACGAAACGATAGTATGCTTTGTTGATTTTCTCGATACGGCTGATGTACTGTTCTATTTCGGCGGTCATTTCGTTGAAGCGCACGGCCAGTTCGCCAATTTCATCGTTGCTACGCACCACAGTGTAGTTCACATTTTTGCCTGCACCGGTTTTTTGCATGTTATAAATCAGTTCGCGCACCGGATACACGATGTCGCTGGTAGTCCATTTTATAAACAAAAGAATATAAATTAAGGAGGCGAAGATGCCCACGCCAATACCCAAGGTCATCACCAGGGCATCCATTACATTCACAAAAAAGAAATCGCCCACGTTGTTGAGCGCATCAGTTCGGTTTATTAAACCTTGAATCATGGAGCTGTATCGGCCAAAAAGAATTTGTATCTGATCTTCGTTTAGTGTTGTTAGCGACAAATCTTTAATTTGTGTAAAACTCATCAACAGATAAACCATGACGATAAGCAGAGGCAAAAGTGTAGTCATGGCACTCGAAATCCAAAAGCGGTTGATGATGCGGCCTTGTTTGGCTTTAAAAATACGTTGTCGCAGTTCTTCGCGCGAAAAGAAGTGCTCCAGATATTTGATGTGTACACGATGTTTTTGCCAGTAATACACAAAGAGGATGGTGAGCAGCGATGCGAAAAGCGAGATAGAGAAGAAGCGATTGAACAAGGGCGTATTGGCATGGGTATAGCCCGGAAACTTTGCCATGAGGATGATCATATAAATGAGCGTAGCCACAAAGGCTGCCCCAAGAATTCCGGCATCAATCCAGGGTACTTTCAAAACAAATTTTTTGCAAAAGGAGTTAAGGCGGTTGCTTATGGGCTTGCCCTTGCGTTTGCGGCGCAAAAAGCGTTTAAATGGGAAGTTGAAAATAAAACCGAGCAAAAAACTCAGTGGGAGCGCAATCGACATTAAAAAGCCAAACGATTTGGAGAGCATCTCGTTTTGGAGGTCTTCATTGTTTTTCCCGCCATTTTTGGCTGGCAGGGCTGCTGCGTTGGCTGAGGTGTCAGCGGGCAGCGCAGTGGTATCGGCAGGGGTAATCGAATCGACAAAACTGATGTCATTTTCCGGCCTGGCGGCTACACTACCCAGGTTAGATAAGCTATGGCCATCCATCAAATCGGGGACGGACTGCAAAACTAAAAAGCCGGCAATGGGTGCCACCAGCATGAAATACATGAAAGTGGAAATAAAATAAATTCGGAAGCCAAAAAATACAGGAAACTTGCGCTGTTCTTTCATTGTGTTATTTTAATTAACGATTATTAGGCTTCCTTCCCTGAATTGATAAGGCAGGATCTGATTTTGAATATCAGCTCATCACTTTGGATGGGCTTGGCAATGTATTCATCGCAACCCATATCGAGGCATTTTTGCTTTTCGCCCGAAAACACAAAGGCCGTTTGTGCTATGATGGTTATATCAGCTCTTGTTTTTTTTATCTCACGAGTGGCATCGTAGCCGCTGATACCCGGCAAATGCAAATCCATCAGCACCAAGTCGATCTCCGGGCGTTGTTTACACATTTCGATGGCCTGGTCGCCCGTTGAGGCATGTACTATCGTGGCCTGGGTTTTTTCGAGTGCTTTTTTTAGGTATTGAAAGTTGGGTTCAACATCCTCTACAATAAGTATGGTTCGATAATCCCATTTAACCTGAAAATTATCGGGGTCAAAAACTTGAGTCATGCTTTTTAATATTTTGAAGGTAATATGTTTTGTTTCAAAAAAGAAAGACAACGAACAAAAGTAGGATTTTTTTTGAAAGACGTTCATCCTGCATTACGATTTAGTAAATAGATTGAAAGGCATATCCTGCATTTTGGATACTTATCGAATAAAAACACCCGCCTTTTAGATTTATTATGCTTTAATGCTTGACTTCATATATAGATTGTTGTATATTTAGCCCTTTTTTAAAAAGGAGGTAAAAATGTCAAGTCGTATTTCATTGAATTTAAAATGCCCGCATTGCGATGCGTCGTTGATGGATCAAAGCCATCAGATTAACGGTAAGCCGAGCGTAAAAATTAATATCGAGACTGATCGCGAGCGGGGCGTATTGTGGCTATGTTCGGTATATAGCTGCATGAGCCACGAAAACAATATCGAATTGAACGAGGGGGAGCTGGTTCGCTTCTTCTGCCCAGAGTGCAACAAATCGCTGATGCGCGAAATACCGTGTAAGATTTGCAATGCCCCCATGGTAGGTTTTAATATAAAGGCCGGTGGCAAGGTAAATATTTGCTCGCGCAAAGGCTGCGAAAACCATTACGTGGTATTTGAAAATCTGGATGCTGAAATCTCGAAGTTTTATCAAACTTATGGGATAAGCGGATAGGATTTTCGCCTAACAAATCCTTGGGAGCATCTCCCCTGCCAGCATATCCAGGATGCGCCGACCGCCGATAGCTGTTTCGAGCAATACTTTTTTGGGATGGCCGGCTACAATCTCACCAATAATGACGGCTTCTTTGCCCAGTGGATGTTTTCGCATTTCGGTTAAAATATCATCGGCCATATTTCCATCCACCACCATCACTACCTTGCCTTCGTTGGCCAGGTAAAGAGGGTCGAAGCCAAAAACTTCGCAGGCTCCTTTTACGATTTCTTTTACCGGAATCCGGGCTTCATCGATGTCGATGCCAAGATTTTTTTCGCTTGCCAGTTCGCACAGCACCGTGGCCAGCCCGCCGCGTGTGGCATCGCGCATAAAGCGGATGGCCGAAGGCTCTTGCAGCACTTGCTCTATCAGGCCATTGAGCGGCGCACAATCGGAGACAATGTCAGTACGGAAGCTGAGTGCCTCGCGAGCCGCAAGAATGGCAATACCATGATCGCCGATGCTTCCATTAACAATAATTTTGTCGCCAGGCATAATTGTATCAGCAAAGCTGATGTGGTGCCGCGACTTGGGCAAAAATCCAATGCCCGCCGTGTTGATAAATACTTTGTCGCACTTGCCCCGGTTTACCACCTTGGTGTCGCCGGTAACTATTTTTACGCCTGCTTTTTGTGCTTCGGCAGCCATCGAAGCAACGATCTTTTCGAGGTCTTCGAGCAAAAAGCCTTCTTCGATAATAAAGCCACAGCTTAGAAATTGCGCTTGCGCACCCGACACCGCCAGATCGTTTACCGTGCCGCAAACAGCCAGCTTGCCAATGTTTCCTCCTGTAAAAAATATCGGGTCAACCACATACGAATCGGTGGTGAAAGCAATTTCTCCTTCGCTGGTTTTCAGAATAGCCGAATCGGTTTGGGCCTCCAGGTGAACATTGCTAAAATGTTTTACAAATATCTGGCTGATCAAATCGTGCGAAATCTTCCCACCGCTTCCGTGGCTCAACAAAATTCGGTCTTCTTTTTGCATTGGTGTCGATTGTTTTTTTATAATCAAAATCTTATTAATACTGCCTGGCTTATTGCCCGCAGTAAATGCTGATATATTCCAGGGCATCCAGGTCGTTCAATCCCAGGTTAACCGCATTTTTCCAATCCAGGCAGGCACCCTTGATATCACCAGCCAAATATCGGGATACCCCACGATTGAAATGTGCGAAAACCCATTCTTTGTAATAGGATGTGTTTTGCCCACTGCCTCTTTCGATGGCCGAAGTAAAATCGGCGATGGCTCCGGCATAATCGCCGGTTTTGTGCCTGGCATTACCACGATAGGCATAAAACAAAAGCGCGTTGGCTTCGGTATCCAGCTTTTCAGCACGGTTGAGCGTTTGAAGTGCCCTGGCATAATCGCCCGCCTCGAAGAGGGCGATACCCGCTTTAAGGCTTGTGGCTATCACCGGGCTTTCGGCCTGGTTGGCGAAACGTACGTTTTTGCAATTCATTTCCAGCAAGCCCAGGGCTTCAGCGTTTCCTAAATTGTGAGCTTTGAGCCAGCTTTCGCAGGCCTTGTCTGTCTGTCCTGTTTGCTGCCATGCTTTGCCCTTCATTATAAAAAGCCCGATCCATGCCTCGTATCGCCCGGTAAATTTTTCGGGTTCCAGCTTAGCCGCCCGATCAAATTCATCGATGCTGCGCACATAGTCGCCCAAATGATAGCGGCACAGACCAATATAATACGGCAGCTTGAAATCCTGCGAAAGATAATTGTCCTCCCAGGCATCCTCAAACAGGTTCAGAGCTTTCAAATACTTTGCATGGTTATATTTTTTTTCGGCACGGCGAAAGTGTTTTTCCGATTGTTCGATGTCGATGGTCATGCGCATGTTGTCGGCAGGTTTCCCACAGTTTTTCTTTATTTTTCGGTAGGCTTCGGCTACCCCGTTTTGCAGGGCAAAATTCCAATCCTTACACGCCTCGGCATAGTTGTGCGAGGCATGGAAGGCCAAACCCCGTTCGTAGTGCGCCTGTATCCAGTCTTGTTTTTCGCTAAGGGTGGCAGGGCTGCGATCGATGGCACTGTCGAAATCGCGGATAGCCTCCTCGTAGGAGCGCAGTTGCAGTTTGGCTTTCCCCTTCCACATTAGCAAAGTTATCATTGCCGAATCGGGGTGATTGACCATTGTGGCCTTGATGAAATTTTGCAGGGCGGAGCGATATTCTTCTTTCCGGTATTTGGCAATGCCCTCGGCAATAAATGAGAGGTAATAATCGGGCTGATCTATTTTGCTCGGATCGATGGTATTGATATTATTTACAAATTTTTCAAAATCATCAAAATCCATCTCATAATAGAAATTTTCAAAAATCTTTTGCGAATTATTGGGGTTTAGGTATTTTCGATAAATCTCTTGTTTGTTGATCGTTTCGTACATCTTGAAGCGGAAATACGTTTTCTTTCGGATTTGCACCGGGTAACATGCGAAAATCATGTTGGAGTTGCTTTTTTCACGCTGGTAGATGGCTTGTCTGATGTCGTTTTCAATTTCGAAAAGATAGCTTTCATCATTGTAATCGATAATATGGCCATTACAAATCGTTTCGGTGTCGATGGCGAAGGGCTTATTAAAAGTGATGGAATCCGGGAATATGCTGTTCCATTTCGATTCTTCAAAGGCAAAATAGCTAACCGCCTTGTACTGATGCCATTTTTCTTCGAGCAGCGGAAACTCATAATTTCCAACCTGCGAATAAATGAGCATTACCGAATACACCACATCGTTGATGGTAATGGAGCGAATATTAATACGCTCGAAGTTTTCCATTCCCAGCGCGTATCTGCCACTTTTGCGTTTGTTTAAGGCATAATCTTTAAAAGAGATTTTATTTTTTGCGCTTATCCACTCGCCATTGTTTTGCAGCATCCAGCCCTCAGCTTCTACGATGGTGGTCAGCACATCGGTAAGCAAGGGGATTTCCCTTTTGGGTCGTTCGGGCGATTGCCCCCAGATAAACAGACTGCCAAAAATAAAAAGTACCGAAAGATGCCATTTTAGTCTCATCAATGTTATTGCTGAAAGGATTTCACAAAAATAGTATTTTCCTAAGCCAGCCGCCCTAACCGCGATGATATTTTGATGCCCGGTATTTTTAGTATAATATTTAGATGAATCTGCAAATGTGGCCTTCCAGGTAGTTTAGGAATATTTTATTAATACGGCTTGATGTCTTTAATATTAAGCTGGAGCGAAATATTTCCGTTCCATTCGTTTTCCTCTACATGGTAGCATATCGAAAATGGTTTTCCACTTTGCACAATAGGCAATTTGTCGCCCTGCTGAAAAGCAATGCCTGCCACGGGGAAACCCGAAATGTCGGGATGTACCACGCTAAGTTTAAGATGGTTTTTGCCCACAATATTTGCATATCCCGTATCCACTACATTTTCGGTAAGAAAAATCGGAGCCATGTTTTCGGGACCAAAGGGAGCAAATTGTCTTAAGACTTTAAAAAACTTGCTTGAAATATGATTGAGTTTAATTTTGGCATCGATTGCGATTTCGGGGATTAGCATATCATCGGTGATAGAGCCGGCCACAATACTCTCGAACTTTTCTTTGAAGGCCGGGAAGTTTTCGGGTTGTATCGACATGCCTGCCGCGTACTTATGCCCGCCAAAGTGCTCTAAAAGGTCGAAGCACTGGTCGATGGCATTGTAAACATCGAAGTTTTTTACCGAGCGTGCCGACCCGGTGATCAGGCCATTGGATTTGGTAAGAATAATGGTGGGGCGGTAGTAGGTTTCGGTAAGCCGCGAAGCCACGATGCCCAGCACTCCCTTGTGCCAGTCGGGGTGATACACGATGGTTGCTTTGCGATAGGGATGCAAGGGGTCGTTAGCCAGCAGGTCAAGTGCCTGTTGCGTTACCAGCATATCCAGGTTGCGACGTTCGGTGTTGAACTGGTTTATTTGCTCGGCCTTTTCCACAGCACTTTCGATGCTTTTGGATACCAACAGTTCAACCGAATTTTTCCCGCTTTCCATCCGCCCTGCGGCATTGATGCGCGGCCCGATCAAAAACACCAGATCGCTGATAGTGAGCTTGCGGTTGAAAGCATATTCCTCTTCCACAAACTGAAATTCCGTTTTTTTCTTAATGTTGCTATAATGCAATATCGCGGTAAAGCCATAGCGTGGATTAGCATTCATGCGCTTTAAGCCGTAGTAGGCCAGTATCCGGTTTTCGTCGGTAATAGGCACAATATCCGAGGCAATACTTACTACTACGAGGTCGAGAAACTTTTCGAGCCGCTTGAAGGGCATGTGATTTTTGCGCGAAAAAGCCTGCACCAGTTTAAAACCCAAACCACAGCCCGAAAGCTCTTTGTACGGATAATTGCAATCTTTGCGCTTGGGATCCAATATTGCAAAGGCGTTAGGCAGCTCATCGCCTGGTCGGTGATGATCGACAATGATAAAGTCGATGTGTTTTTGATAGGCGTAGTTAATATTTTCGACCGCTTTAATTCCACAATCCAGGGCAATGATCAGGGTGTAATTATTTTCTTTGGCATAATCCACGCCGACCTTCGACACTCCGTAACCTTCCGAATAACGATCAGGAATGTAAAAACCCACATCCTTGTAAATAGATTTCAAAAAGGTATAAACCAGAGCTACCGCCGTGGTGCCATCCACATCATAATCGCCCCACACCAAAATCTTTTCGCGGTTACGCAAGGCTCGTTCGATACGGTAAATAGCCTTGTCCATATCTTTCATAATAAAAGGGTCGTGGAGTTCGCTTAATTTGGGTCGGAAAAACGAGCGGGCTTCATCAAAGGTATTTACCTCGCGCTGAACCAACAAACTTGCCAGAAGGGTGCTAATATTCAATGCACGCGATAGTTTCATCACTATCTCTTCATCTACCTTTTCTTTCAACACCCAGCGTTTTTGCATATAAAAAAATTTTTGTAAAGATAGGAATATTAGATGAAGTAAGCGGCGGTAAAACATTTTTTTAGGAAGCAAAAATCAGCTTCAGAAGAAATAAAAGGTAGCATAAAAAACAATAGATGAAGATTATACGCCAAAGCGAATAGCCTCCACCGGATCGAGCCGCGAAGCCCGCCAGGCAGGGATAATACCCGAAAACAATCCAATAATTGTTGAAATGACCAGTCCGGCAAAAATATTGTTCTGCGATAGTATCAGGGCAAAGGGCATGGCATCCTTGAAAATGACCGTACCCAGATAAATGAGCATAAGGCCTACAACGCCACCTATCAGGCTCAAAAATACGGCCTCGAAAAGAAATTCCATCAGGATGAAATACCTTTTTGCCCCAATGGCTTTTTGTATGCCAATGATATTGGTGCGCTCGCGCACCGACACAAACATAATGTTGGCAATACCAAAACCGCCTACCAGCAAAGAAAAACCCCCAATGATCCAACCGATCATGCCAAGGCCGCTAAAAAAAGCCTGGAGGTTATCGTTAATGGCACTCACCTCGTTGAGGGCAAAGTCGTCTTCCTCGCCGGGCTTTAGCTTTCGCAGCGAACGCATAATGCCGGTGAGTTCATCTTTGAGTTGTTGTGTGGAAATATCGGGGCTGCCTTTTACCAAAATCGAGGTTCCGATATTTCGGATATTGATATAATTACGGGCAAAATTTGCAGGGATAAAAACCTGCTCATCCGTAGAATTTCCAAAGGTGCCACCGCCCTGCGAGGCAAGCACACCGATAACGTTTACCTTGTTGCCAAACACTTTGACGCTTTGGCCAATGGGATTGGAATCGGGGAAGAGGTTTTGGCCAATCTTGGATCCGATGATAGCTACATTGCGTCCGGCCTGGGTTTCGGTGCGTGTAAAATAACGCCCCTCCTTTATATCCAGGGGCATCACCTTGTCGTAGTCGAAGGATACGCCGTTGATGGTTACCTGGTCGAAGCTGTTGTTGAGGTGTTTCACCGTTCGCCGGGTGTTGAACATAAATGCGGCGGCTTCTATGGCTCCGCTGTTGCGTTGAATATCTTCAAGCTCATCAAGGGTAGCTTCGGGGCGGTTCAAATATTTCCACCAGGGATACTCGCCACCCATGGTGCCCCAGGGCCATTTCTGGATAAAAATGGTGTTGCTGCCTAAATCGCTCAGATTATCGCGGATGCTTTTTTCGAGCGAATCGAAAACAGTAAACACCGAAATAACCGAAAAAATACCGATGGTAATACCCGAGAGCGATAGCAAAGTCCGAAGCTTGTTGACCATGATTGCCTCGAAGGCAAACAAAAAACTTTCGCGAATGAGTCGTATGAATAAAAACATAATAGTGGTCTAAAAATAAATAATTGGTAAAAATAAGGCATTGTTACCAATCTGAAAACAGAAACATACATTTTGGCAACAAAATTATCCAGGACATATTATTTAACACTAATTCAACAAATACAAAAAACTCTGATTTATTTTCCATAATTTTGCAGCCCGTTAGCTAAAGCATTTATAATAAATTAGATACTGCTCATCCCATGGAAGGTTTAAAAAAAATAAAATCAGCATTAATTTCCGTTTTCGATAAAACAGACTTGCAGCCTTTAATTGATTTACTACATCAAAACCAAGTTACTATTTACTCTACCGGGGGCACCTACGAATTCATTATAAAAATGGGCATACCGGCTACAAAAGTAGAGGATCTGACTGGCTACCCTTCAATTTTGGGCGGGCGGGTAAAGACCTTGCACCCTAAAGTTTTTGGTGGAATACTGGCACGCCGTCAGGATACCGATGATGCTAAACAAATGCAGGACTTTGAAATTCCGGAAATCGATTTGGTGTTAGTTGATCTCTACCCTTTCGAAAAAACCCTTGCTACCACAAACGACCAAAGTGCTATTATCGAGAAAATAGATATCGGCGGCATCAGCCTTATCCGCGCTGCGGCCAAAAATTTTGAGGATGTTTTGGTAGTAGCCTCTGTTGATTTTTATGATGAGGTAATTGATCTTTTAAAAACCCACAACGCATCTTCCTCGCTTGCTCAACGTAAGTTGTTTGCTGCCCGGGCCTTTGCCGTTTCATCGCATTACGATACCGCTATTTTTAATTATTTTAATAATGATAAAATCATTCCTGCTTTTAAGCAAAGCGAACACCGGCATCAAACGTTGAGGTACGGCGAAAACCCGCATCAAAAGGGCTGGTTCTTTGGCAATTTGAGCGAGCGATTCGTTCAGCTTCACGGCAAAGAAATATCGTATAACAACCTCCTGGATCTTGATGCCGGCGTTCAGATTATCAGTGATTTTGCTGAGCCAACGGTGGCCATTCTCAAGCATAATAATGCCTGCGGCCTGGCATCGCGGGAGCATCTGCTCACCGCCTGGAAGGATGCCCTTGCCGGCGATCCGGTTTCGGCCTTCGGCGGCGTAATTGTGTGCAATCAAGCCATCAACGGCCAAACTGCCAAAGAAATTAATAAACTCTTTTTCGAGATTATTTTGGCTCCGGGATACGATGAGGCTGCCATGGGAATTTTGAAAAGCAAGAAAAACAGAATTATCCTGCGCGCCAATTCAAGCCAGGCTCCTGATTATGTTTTCAGATCGGCTCTCAATGGAGCCTTAGTTCAACAAAGAGATTCAAAAAAAGAAAGCCCGGCGGATCTCGATTTTGTTACTTATAAAAAAAGCAATGCTGACGAGATCGAGGATTTGCTCTTCGCCAACATTATTGTTAAGCACAGCAAGTCGAACGCTATTGTATTAGTAAAAAACAAACAGTTGATCGCCAGCGGCGTTGGCCAAACCTCACGTGTGGATGCCCTGCGCCATGCCATCGCCAAAGCCGAAGCTTTTGGTTTTAACCTTGAAGGATCTGTTTTGGCCAGCGATGCGTTTTTCCCCTTTGCCGATTCGGTGGAAATTGCCCACAAGGCCGGAATCACCGCCATCGTGCAGCCAGGAGGATCGATTCGCGATAAGGATTCGATAGATTATTGCAACAACAATAGCCTGGCCATGGCGTTTTCAGGGGTCAGGCATTTTAAACATTAAAAAAATAAAGCTGGCTTTGTTTTTTTTAAGATATTTGGAGATTCTTTTAATGACGATACCCCAAAAATAATTGGGACTTTATTTATAAAAAACATGGGACTTTTTTCATTTTTTACACGCGAAATAGCCATTGATCTTGGTACCGCCAACACCATCATCATATACAACGACAAAGTAGTTGTTGACGAACCCTCTATTGTTGCCATCGAGCGCAGCACCGGAAACATTATTGCCGTTGGTAAACGTGCGCAGATGATGCACGGCAAAACCCACGAGAACATCAAAACCATTCGCCCCTTGCGCGATGGAGTAATTGCCGACTTTCAGGCCGCCGAGTTCATGATACGCGAAATGATAAAAATGATCGGCATCCGCCAAACACTCTTTCCCCCGGCCTTAAAAATGGTTATTTGTATCCCCTCGGGTATTACCGAAGTGGAAGAACGTGCCGTAAAAGACTCGGCCGAGCAAGCCGGTGCCCGCGAGGTGCGCCTGATACACGAACCCATGGCCGCAGCCATCGGTATTGGCATCGATGTGCTGGAGCCTACCGGAAACATGATTATCGACATCGGCGGCGGTACCAGCGAAATTGCCGTTATTGCGCTGGGTGGAATCGTCAACAACAAATCCATCCGCATAGCTGGTGATGATTTTAACGCCGACATCGAAGAATACATGCGCAAGCAACACAACATCAACATTGGCGAACGTACTTCGGAACGCATAAAAATTGAAGTGGGTGCCGCCCTTCCCGAGCTGGATAATCCTCCCGATGATTTTGCCGTCCATGGTCGGGACATGCTCACTGGTATTCCCAAAGAAATTACAGTGAACTACGCCGAAATTGCACATTGCCTGGATAAGTCCATCTCCAAAGTGGAAACAGCCGTTTTGCAAGCCCTCGAGATGACCCCGCCCGAACTGTCGGCCGATATTTTTCGTACCGGTATTTATCTTGCCGGTGGTGGATCCATGCTACGCGGCCTCGACAAACGCCTGCATCTTAAAACCAAGCTGCCCATCCACGTGGCCGAAGACCCGCTAAGAGCAGTTGCCCGAGGCACAGGCATCGCATTGAAAAACTTTGATAAATTTACCTTCCTCATCCGCTAATCGAAAAGCTAAAAAGCAGGAAGCCCAAAAATACCCATGCGCAACCTCATCACCTTCCTTTGGAAGAATTATTTCTTCTTTCTCTTTGTGATTCTCGAGGTGTTCGCCCTATTTTTGGTGGTCAACAACAACTACTATCAGCGGCGGGTTTTTATTAATTCTACCAGCGATTTCTCCGGCAATATTTTGGCCAGCTTCGATGATATGTCGTCTTATCTGAGCCTGAAAAATGCCAACACAATCCTCTCCGAAGAAAATGCCCGCTTTTATAATATGCAGCCTGAAGCCTTTCTTATTTCCGACACCGCTTCCTTTTACCGCAACGACTCTCTTTATACCCGGCATTATGTGTATCGCACAGCCAAAGTTATTTCCAGTAGCATCAACCGTCGCAACAACTACCTAAAAATAAATAAGGGATTCCGGCACGGCATAAGTCCTGATATGGCTGTAGTGACACCTCACGGAATTGTGGGACAGGTAATCGAAGTCTCCGAAAACTTTAGCTCTGTAATGAGCATCCTCAACAATAATGCGCGCATTAGTGCTAAATTAAAAGCCTCCAATCAGGTGGGTTCGTTTTTTTGGGATGGCAACGATTATCGCACCGGGCTTTTGGTTGATATTCCCTCGCACGTACAAATTAGTATTGGCGACACGGTGGTTACGAGCGGTTACTCTTTTATCTTCCCCGAGAGTCAGCCCATTGGCATTGTAGAAGATTATAGCATCGAAACCGGCGATAGTTTTTACAAAATCAAGGTGCGCTTTACCGTGGATTATAATAGTTTGTATCACGTCTATGTTATTGGTAATCGCTTGCACGATGAATTGATCGAACTCGATAAAATAGATTTAAACGAATAAGGCATGGCGGGAAAAAATCTTTTTCGGTTTGTAATATTGCTCTTCTTGCAAGTGCTGGTATTTAATAATATCCACTTTCATGGCTTTATTTATCCGGCTTTCTATGTTTATTTTATCCTGCTGCTACCCTTCGAAACCGCAGGCTGGCTCTTGCTCACCACCTCGTTTTTGATGGGTTTAAGCCTTGATTTTTTTACTAACAGTTTGGGGATTAATGCTGCTGCATCAGTGTTTACCGCCTTTATAAGGCCGGGGGTAATCCGGCTATTAACATCCAAAAAGGAATACGAACCGGGCATTACGCCAGGCATCAGGGATTTGGGCTTTCGCTGGTTTTTTCTGTACGCGCTAATTTTGGTTTTCGTTCATCATACTGCCTTATTTTTTCTTGAAGTATTTCGCATTACGCAAATCGAGCAAACCATCCATCGCATTGTTGCCAGTTCGGTGCTTACCTTAATATTAATTTTGCTTGCCCAGTTTTTTCTGGTTGGCCAACGCAAAAAGTCTAATAAATATTAAGGCCTTGGCAACGCTATTTTCTGTTTTTAATTAAACCTTTCATTGGCAGGATCGGCGTTGTACATTTGAAATTCTGAACAAAATCAGGATCTTAGAATTTGCGCCAGTAGATCTAAAATTTCCTTGCGAAGTGCCCTCAGGCTTTTCCCTTTTGCGCCCAAAGTACTTAACTTAATTTGATAGCGCAGTCCGGTGTAAAAATCACTGAGGTATAAGGCCAGTTTGCCAAACACGGGAAGCGTAATCAGGTAAATAAGGGAGAGGTAAAAATTGCCGGTAAAAATCCATACCAAAGCCCATTGCAACAGCGAAAAGACAGGAAGCAACAGAAACCAAAGAACATATTCGACCGTAGCCCAAAAAACGCGGTCTTTTATTTTTTTGCGAATCAGGATTGAGGGCAGATGAAAGGCCAGAAAATGATTGAGCCAACCGTACAAAAACGGCGGGAAGGTAAGGCCGGCCAAAAAACAATTAAAAATTAAGTGCAGCAATGATTTTTTGGAGGCCGGCGCGCGGTCGTTAATTCCCAAGTTTTTCAATTCCTGCCGATAGTTTTCGATTTTGGTAAAGAAGATTTCAGCCTCCCCGGGCTGCGCTGCCTCCCATTGTTCCACATCGCTAATTAATGCTTTTTCCTTTTCGAGTTTTGCGGTACCTGTCTGTTTTTTTGATGCCTGGTTGAAATACATTTCGCGCAGCATCTCGTATGCTTCGTAGTGGGTTTTGCTTTTTATATTTAGCGTAAGCGGAACCAAATGATCAAAAATTTCGTTGCGCAGCTCGATAGCTGCACTGGCAGGATTTTTAGTGTGCAATTCCTGGTAATCCTTTACAGCTATTGGTGTACCAAAAGTAACCAGCAGTTCGCGATTGTATTTAAAATAATGATCGTAATACAAACCCACAGGAACGACCTGAATACCCAATTTAAAATCTTCACGCTCCTCGGCCATAAAGGCGATGCGGGGGATCGCTTTTTTGTGTACGCGCGATTGCCGCTTAAAAGTATGCTGTGCCTCGGGAAAAATGGCCAGTGCCTTTTTGTTTTTCAATACCCGGATAGCCAGTTCGAAAACAGCATCATTTTTATCCAGGGTATCCTTGCCATCACGAATGCGGTAAACCGGACTAATTTTTAAAAAATGCAGGATTTTAGTAAGCATCTTCGTTTTGAAAATATCGGCACGAGCCAGCCAAACCGGCTGCTGAGGTATTAATAGCAAAACAGCCAGAGCATCCATCAGCGCATTTTGATGATTAGGAGCCAGAACTATCGGTGTGTCTTTGGGCAGGTTTTCGCGCCCTACAATCGTGATGCGCCGGTGGATGAGCCAATGCACAAAACGTGCATAAACCCGCAGAATATCATAGCCCAAATGGTAGTTTTCATGTTTCATTGGTAAGGTATTTTTTGCGCGACCACAGGGTGGCGATTGTTAAGCCGCTGATGATATGCCATATTCCCCACCAGGCCGCAATAATGGTCATCCCGCCCAATTCCATCTCGGGGGGAAATATTTTTGGATTGAACATCAGCGCCAGGGCAAGCCCCGAATTTTGTATGCCCGTTTCGATGGTTAACGAGCGAAGATCGGCCTGAGGTCGCCGCATGATTTTTCCGGCAGCAAAGCCAGTACCCAGCGCAAGGAGATTGTGTGCCAGCACGATAAAAAATACCAGCGGGACAAACTTGCGAAAGTGATCGAAGTTGGCCGAAAGTAGGAAAATGACCAGCCCGACAAAAAACAAAAGAGAGATAGTTTTGATCGGTTTTTTTATTTTGGCGGTGAGCTTCGGTAATTTAGTAGAAACGAGAATACCCGAAATTACGGGGATACCCAGAAGGATAAAAACCGTTTGAAAAACCTGAAGCTCATCGATGGCGATGGGGCGCAGCAACTCGCCCGCCGTGCGGTTGTAGTGCTGGATATAAAAATCGCCCCACAGCGAGAAATTGAAGGGGGTCATAAAAATGGCTGCCAGCGTAGCCGTTGCCGTTAGCGAAATCGATAAAGCGGTGTTGCCCTTGGCACTCGAACTCATAAAATTGGAAATGTTACCCCCCGGGCAGGCGGCCACCAGTATCATCCCCAAAGCCACAGTAGCTGTTAAATTGAGCGATATTACAAGTAAAAAGGTAAGTAGCGGTAGCAGGATAAACTGGGCGAATACTCCGGTAAAAAACGATTTGGGTCGCCTGAGCACATCCTTAAAATGCGAGAGGTTGATGTCGAGAGCCACCCCAAACATAATAAAGGCCAGGGCGATATTGAGGGTATGTACGCCGGTAGCTGTAAAGTTGAGCCGGATATGATCGAGTACTTCGAGTGAATTGTGCATCCGTAGTATTGTATAAGGCGGCAAAAATAGTAAATTTCATCTTGCATCTTTTAAGGGCTTGTTTTGCTGACACTGGTAAATAATTACTCCGCCTCAAAAAGGCAGTCCATCGTCAGATTGTTTGTTACCAGCTCAAGGCTGTTGGCATTTTCTAAAATTCCGTAAGTGGTGATCATCGTAACAAACACATTCTTTCGGGTTTTAGAGCTTTCCCTAAACTGCGCAATTTTGTTTTTAATGCTGCCATACTCCGGCGCATTAATCGTGAATTTATCCGGGTAAAATTTCATCTCGCAAAGATTAATAATCCCGTCATCACGATCGATAAGCAAATCTACCTGCGCATTTTGGTTTTGCCAGCTCGAATTTGTCGAATAAATTTTTGCTATCCCAAGCTATCCATGGAAATTCATCGATAAATATTACTTTCTTTTTGCGGCTTTTTAGCCCATCCAGATAATCTTCCAATAATCGAAAAGCATCCGGCCAGCCACGTGGTGCTTTTGAATTTTCAAGCCGCTTAGATGAGATTTTTATCTGTGAATGAAAATTTTGTAGCTGGTCGTGCTGATTTCCATTATGTAAACCCGTTAATTCAAACACAAAATTATCCGTGTAAACTTCCCTTATCAAAAATGTTTTTCCTACCCTTCGCCTACCAAATACTGCAATTAATTCTGATGAACTACTTGCCAGCATTTTGTTCAGGATTTTAATTTCTCGTTTTCTTCCAACTACCATAATAATAGTTTTTTAAGGTAAATACAAATGCTTGAATAGTTTCCAAATTTACGTTTTTATTTTAGATTTGGATGCTATTCAAAAAACATCTTGGCTCTTTAAGAAAATTATTTTAATTCGGTTTTGTTTGAATACTTTCCAAATCTCCTACTTTTTACTGCTTTTGGAAACAATTCAAAACAACTATCCTTTATGTTATTCGGAGGAACTTGCCAAAGGAAACAGGTGATACAAATTTTCAAACCTTTTCGATTAAATCAGGATTTTTATCTTTGATGAAATTATCAGATAGTAATTTTAAAATAACTTTGAACCTTTTCGTTTAAGTGTGTACTGTGGGATTAAAGATTGCGAACATGGAAAAGATCGACATATCGAAAAACATACTCTTTGGCGGGCTTATTTTGCTGCTTGTCGGCTTTGTATTGATGGCCGTGGGAAGCGACACCTACGGCTTTTTGAAAATCACGCTTGCACCCATCCTTATCCTTGCATCTTTTGGCCTTGTGGCTTATTCGGTGATGGGCAAAAATCAACACAAGGATGTTTAATTTCAAGCCACCGAATTATAAAAACCTTGCCGATGAAGATCTGCTTCGTGCCATCGTGAATGGTAGCACGAAAGCCTTTAACGAGCTGTACAAGCGGTATAGTCAGCGGATGCTTTATTACTTTTATCGCATGTTGAGCAACGACCGCGAACTGGCCGAGGACTTTTTGCAAGACCTGTTTTTTAAGATCATCGACAAGCCCCACCTTTTTGATAGTAGCCGGAAATTTTCGACCTGGATTTTTAGCATTGCTTATAACCAATGCAAAAACGAGTACCGTAGCAGAAATGTTCGGTGCATCATCGAAAAGATAGACAACCCCGATAGTTTCCCACAGGATGAACCAATTACCGAAGAATTGCCCTACAGTTTGGAGGATGTTTTTGATTGCCTTAATGCATTTGACGAAAGTCACCGCACCGCTTTTCTGCTTAAATATCGCGAAGGTCTGAGCATTGACGAAATTAGCACGATATTAGACCTGCCCAAAGGAACCGTGAAATCGCGACTGTTTTATACCCGGAAAAAAATCCAGGAAAAAGTAAAAGTTATTGAACGATAAAAAGAAACACGATGGATAATTTTGAAAAACATATCAGCAGGCTACTGCAAAACGATAAGCTGCCTTTTAGTGCCAATCCTGGTATTCTGGATCGGCTGAGGTATCACTTGCAGTTGAAATCAGCAAATTCATCGGTGCGCCGAAATCAATTTTTGCCTTCGTTAAGTGTAATTTTTGCTGCCAAACTCCTTGTTTGGAAAGTTGGCATTGCCGCACTGTTGCTAATTTCGTTTATGGGATACAAGCAGTTTAACCACCACACATCACCGGCCCATATTGCCGACACCGCTCAAATTATGCAAGCCATCGACACCACGCAGTTTATTATGGAAGATTCGGCCTCCATAAATTGATTTTGATAAGCCTTGATAAAGGCAATGATAATAAAAAAAGGCTTCCTTATTGGGAAGCCTTTTTCTATTATTCAGTATTTTTCTTAGTAAATCATCAAGCGGTTATCTTCGATGTCAGCTTTTTCTTTAAGGGCATTAACAAATGCACTGCCCATAAATTGCGATGAAAACTTGCGTTCCATGCTTGAAGTGCTTGAGGCATAACTGGCCTGCGCTTCTGGTGTTTTAATAGCATCGGCGATAATTATAAATACGCCATTGTTCCCTTTTAAGGGGCCTGAGCTTACGCCGGTTTCCAGGGTAAACACCTTGCCAATAACCTCGTATTCGCTTCCAAATCCCGGAATATTGCGGGCATTGAAACTAAGCGTGGTGGTATCCACTTTTTCGTTCAGTTTTGCGGCAATTTGATAGAGGTCGTTGGTGTCAAAATCGTTGATACGTTTTTGAAGAATATCGGCTTTTTTCTGGTTCATCACCAGCGGCCTGATTTGTTCTTTCACATCTTCAAGTGGTGTTACACCTTTAGGAATTACGCTTTTGAGTGCAGCAACGATGTATTTTTTCTCATCCTGGAATACCGAAGAAACATCGTTCAAATCAGTGTTGTCGAAAAATGCCCACCGGATAACCTGACGGCTGTTGTCAATACCCGCCATGCGGTTCGACATCTCGTTAAGATTGTCGGCCGAACGTTTGTTGAGGCCTTGGCCAACCACAGCGGTATCAAATTTCGCCAGCGTGTTATTTACACTGGAAAACATGCTTGCCTCGATGTATTTTTTCTGGAAAGTCTCGCTGCTCGGCTCGATGGCACGTGTAACCATAGCTACTTTGGCTTTTTCGATAGGCTCGGTTTTATCGCTTACTTTTACAATGTGTAGTCCGAGTGTGGTTTCCATTTCAGCAATTTTGCCTTCTTTGGTTTCCCAGCCTTTTTTGTAGAAGGTAGCAAAGCCAGGCTCTCCATCAATAACCCAGCCAATCGATCCTTTATCTTCAGCAGCCGATGGATAGTCGGAGAATTTTATCGCGATATCTTCAAATTTCGAAGGATCTTTTTCCAGTACTGTTAACAAGCTATCTTTCAAGTTTTGGGCTTGCTCAAGGGTGCGGTCGTTGATGCCTGCACCTGCGGGAGCGGTGGCATAGGAGATAAGAATCTGGCTCATCTCGATCGAATCGGGGCGTGCCTGGCGGTCGATCAATTTGGCAATGTGATAAGTCTCGTTTTCAACGTAGGGGCCAACCATCGTTCCCACAGGTTCTGTAAACATATCTTTGGCAATACGTGCGGGTAGCTCTGCTTCTTTTTTATAGGTACTGTCGTATTTACTATCCGAAACCGAATTAACAAAAACAGCAACGTCTTCTACATTTTTAAATTCTTTGTAAAAGGTGTTTACGGTATTGGCTATCTCTTTTCGGTCATCCGATGAGGGCTGCACCTCGAACACCACATAATCCATGCTGCGGGTTTCTTCTTGCTCGTATTCGTATTGGTGTTCGTTGTAATAGGTGCGCAGCTCGCTGTCGCTAACTTTTGCCAGCGAATCGTTGACTGCGGTAAGCTTTGCGCCCACAAAACGAATGTCGGCACTTAGATTTTTGTTATTATAATCCAGTTTTGCAAAAGCTTCGGGAACGAAATAGCCCTTGGTCATCAGGTTGGTAAATTTCTTTTTCTTGCGATCCTGCTTTACCATATTCTCCAGGGTAAGATACCGTTGTCGCATTTCGCGATCCTGGTTGTCGAGGTTGGCCAGGAAATTACGCAACATTTCGGGGTCGAATTGACCGGTATTGGGATTGCTGAACGACTGGCTTACAAACTGGTGGGGCTTGTCGCCAAGGATTTGTTCCGAGAGTTCATCGGCAGTAACGGTCAGGCCGAGTTCTTCCAGTTCTTGTTTCAAAAGGATTTGTTCAACCATTTCGTTCCATACGGCCTGGCGTATCTGAAAATTATCTTGTGGGGTAAGTCTGTCGGTTTGACGTTGATTTTTGGTGGCTTCGAGTCGCTCGTTCACCTTGTTGTTGAATTCGATGGTAGAGATTTGCTCGCCGTCAATCACACCAACGTATTGCCGGGGTCTGCTACTCGAGGGTTTCAAAAAGTCGCCCAGCACAAATGCTGCGAGGGCAATCCCCACTATTGCGATAAGTAATCCTGAATGTTTTCTAATTTGTCCTATTGCTGCCATTATTACGCATTTTTTTAAAAGTGGGTGCAAAAATACAATAGATAATCTAACTTAAAAGTTTTTTTTCATCTAAAGCCTTAAAATCATTAAAAAATAATGGATTAGGGAAGGTTGGATCTTGGGGAAAAGTGTTGCAAAAGGAGCAGGAAAAAGCGGCCTAATCGTTTACGCGGAGTCTTACTTTTTCGATGCGTGTTTCGCTGGCTTCGAGTATTTCGAAACTCAGATTTTTCAGGATGATGGTTTCTTTGAGCGAGGGAATGTTTTGATGGTAATGGATGATAAGCCCTGCCAGGGTTTCGTATTCATCAGACTCAGGCAGGTTTAGCGGATAGTTTTCGTTAAGATAATCGATTTCCAGTCGGGCCGAAAAAATATACTCATGGTCATCGATTTGTTTCTCGGTGAGTTCTTCAAAATCAAATTCGTCATCAATTTCACCAAATATTTCCTCGATAACGTCTTCCATGGTAACAATGCCCGAGGTACCGCCAAATTCATCCACAACTACGGCAATACTTTTGTTTTGTTGGATAAACATCGAGAGCACAATATTGGCAAGCATGGCTTCGGGAACTACAATAATAGGCCTGAAAATGGATTTGATGGTTTTTGGGTTTTTAAAAATGTCGGCCGAATGGGCATAGCCAATAATATTGTCGATGGAATCGCGATAGATGGGTATTTTGGAATGTCCTGATTTGATAAAGGACTGTCTGAGGTTTTCCACACTGTCGTTTTCATCAAGGGCAATAATCTCGGTACGGGGAATCATGCACTCGCGCAGTTTAACGCTGCGGAAGTCGATGGCATTTTGAAACATCTGTATTTCCTGCTGCACATCTTCCTGCCTGGTGTAATCGGGCGAAAACTCCTTGAGATAATTGTCGAGGTCAACCACACTAAATACCAGACGGTCGGGCGAGAATTTGATTTTAATAAATTTTTTGAGCAAAAACTCCGACAAGCCGATGTACAAATATATTACCGGGTAAAAGAGATAATAAAATATAGCTGCCGGAATACCAAATACTTTAAGGATTTTGTTGGGATTGATACGGAACAATATCTTTGGTAAAAATTCGGCAATGAAAAGCACCAAAAGGGTAGCGGTGATGGTTTGCAGCACCAACAGTAATGTTTCGCTTTGTAGGTGCATGGGGACAATATTGTTGAGCGCAGGCTCGAGCAATGTTGCCATGGCAATACCATAAATTACCAGGGCGATGTTGTTGCCCATGAGCAAGGCACCGATAAAGCGCGAAGGAATGCGATTGAAACGCGCAATGATTTTGGCTGAGATATTACCCTGGTTTTTATCCACTTCAATTTTGAGGCGATTGGCACTAACGAAGGCGATTTCCATCCCCGAGAAAAAGGCCGAAAAGACTAGGCTGATTATTATTATTGTAATTGGATCCATTAATGGGGTTATCCTTGGTTATTTTAATTTTCTTTTTCCTCAAAGGTAAATTCGCCACTTACATTGCGCAGCTTCCATGCTTTTAGCGATTCATCGGCATCAAAGCCTTCGCCGTAAAGCACACCTTCAGGGCTGGTTCGTTTTACAAAAACATCCGAATAAATTTTCTTGATGCGCTGATCCCAAATTACATGCTCGGTGTTAAGGACTTCTTTTTTAGCGTGGTTGGTAATCACCACGTCATCCTTCACCTCCATCAATTTTTTATCTTCCCAATTGATACCGTAATTTGCGGTAAGCTCCGATTGTACCTGCATAATTGAGTCGTAAAAGAAAAGATGAAGCCCTTCAGGAAATTCCAAATAGGGTTCATCGTTGATGTAGCGTTTTAGCAAGGGGCTGATCAGCTTTATTACGATCTTGCCTGAATCGCTGTAAATCATTTCGATATCCTTGGCCGTTTCGCTGGCCACCGAATCATCCACGGTAAGCGAAGTAATGGTTTCCATATCGTTTTTACAAGCAAAAAGCATTGCTGTAATCCAAAGTACAGCAATGCTTTTTAATACGATTTTGATATTTATAGCAGGTTCGGCCATAATAGAACAAGCAAGACAAAATTATTTAAGAGCCCTGATTGTGGTAGTTTCGTTTATCCAACACTCAACTTTATAGGATTCGCCCTCGGTAAGGTCGTAAAAGAATATGGTTTCGCTGCCCGGGAATTGCTTTGAATAAATATCAATTCTTTTGTTGGCGATGTCAGCCACACCAGGATCAACGCTTTTGGCTTTTTTGTATTTATCCACGGCAGCCCAATAGGCTACTTTTTTAGTCAGGTCGTTGTCGCCACAATCGGAGGCACTGGCAGCATACATGTCGCCAATAATCAAATAGGCATGTCCTTGTTCAGGTCTAATATCAAGCGCGTTAAGTGCGTACGAACGTGCTTTGGTAAAATTGTTTTGCTGGCGGTAAATGGTAGCAAGCAGGATAAAAACATCTGCTTTTGCATCTTCATCATCAATTTCGAGCGATCCTTCAAGAAAGGGAAGGGCTTCGCTGTATTGATCTTTTTTCATCAGCATTTTGGCAATCATCAGACTTGAATGGGGTGAAGGTTGCAACTCGTTGAGCTTAACCGAAGCTTTAAAGAAAAGCTCGGAATCGGTGCAATCTTTTTTGTCGAGCATATCGGTTATCTTGTTAAGCATGTCAATGTCATCGGGTGTTTCTTCAAATTTTTTGGTAAAGATAGGAACCAGGTCTTCGCAGGTAGCATAAGGCTCGAATGATAATTCGATGTTGCCTTTTACATTTTCCCAGGCCGAAAGATTCTTGGGCTGGGAACTGTTTTCATCGATGTTATGATCGATAATTCCAATCAGTTCATCATAAGTTTCAACCAATGCCATCTTATCCAGTTTATCACCTTCCACCATTTTAATTACCGTTCTGAAATAGTAAACCAGTACAAAGGATTCGGATTTGTTGCCACGCAGCGAAACCGATTTATTGAAGATGTGATAGGCTTTTTCGTAATCCTCGGGCATATACTTAATCAGGTCGGAGCCTTTGCGCCCAAGCACATAGCCTTCCCTTCCAAAATATTTGATCCGCTGATCGTAAATCATCATCATGGTATCCACGTATTTGGCTTTCACCTTAGGATCGCTGGCTTTTTTCATAAAAAACTCCATCATGTTAGTGCCATCGATATAGGCATTTTGCGAAGCCTCGGGACAATTGTTAAACACCCAGCGCCAGGGGCCTATGGCATCATTTACCGAAGAGCTTTTGTAGCCGCTGGCTTTCCATTGCTTGTAAAATTCGCGGTATAGCGACAAGTTCATAATGCAGTTTGCACTGTCCTTACCATACTTGCCCCCTTCGTCATCCTGGGGAGCAAACAGCTTGTCGCAATTGAGGCTCTCAACTTTATTATTTGTACCAAATACGCTCACACTGCTCATTAATAATATTAAAACAGAAAAGCTGAGAATTGCCTTTTTAAGATTTGTCTTCATTTTTGAAACGATTTATTATTCAAAGATAAAAGTATAATTTTTATTTTGATGATTTAGTTGTACTTATTTTTTACAAACCAACGCTCCCAAACACTAATTCCCACAGTAACCCTTAGGTAATTATTCTGTATGAGACCATCGGCGGTAGTTCCCTTGCGCCCCAATTCGAGGCCAAAATTAAACGTTGACAAAGATCGTGGAATGGGCAGACCCATACCAAAACTTATACCAAATTCATTAATCTGGTTGTCGCGAATCTCAAGATAGCTTTGATTGTACCTGAATCCAAGGCGATATTTTACTCTTTGCCAGTAGCCCGAAGTAATACTTGAGGAGGGAGAAAATTCGCCGCCCAAACTTATCTGCATCGAATTTTGCAGGGAGTCATTTCGTCCAAAGGCCTCAAACTTACTCCAGTTTTGCCAGGTGTAGTCTGCGCCAACCATCCAGTTGTCGCCCTGGCTCAGCGTAAAGCCAATACCATACTTATCGGGGATGCGAATACTTCCCTTATTTTCGATGCGGCTGGTAATGGTATCGCGAAAGGATTCAACGCCGAGAGCGGTAGGGAAAAAAGAACGAGCCAAATAATTTTCGGTGGCATTGATGTTTTGCGCAGGAGCATAAACCGCTCCCAGTCCTACCTTTAACTTTTTACTAATTTGCCGATGGTACTGTACGCCGTACTCAAAATACAGGTCGCCCACCTCGATGTAGTTGTTAACCTTAGTATTGAGATAACCCACCGAATCAGGAAAAAATATGGTGCGAGCCAAATCGGATTTGCCAAACATGTATGACATTTTTGCGCCAATGGCAAAATTCTTGAAAAGCTCCACGGAGGCATTACCATAAAATTCGTTTAAACCACCGTTGCCTTGGTATTTAAACTCGGTCGAGCCTACATCATCAATCACCTCACGGGCAACGATGTCGTAGCCTACATTACTATAAGGTGTAAGTCCAATAGTTGTTTTTAGCCATTTGTTTATAGGGAAACCAAACAAGAGATAGCCCAACGAGGCGTAATTGGTGTTGTTGGTCATCTGGTCGGTTTTCAAAATTCCTCGGCTGCCTATCAGGCCTCCCGAAAAGATAAACGAGAGCGAATCGAACGAAAAGTTGGAAGCCGGATTGTAGGGATTGATATAGCGGTTGCTGGTAACGCCCATGGCAATGCCGCCCATGGCAAACTGATAGGCGTTTTTACGCATACCTAGTTCGCCAACACCAAATCTTGAATAAGGCGAATTGATTGCAGTTTGTGCAATACCAAAAACGGAAACCATGAAAAAAACTATGGTAAGAGAAAGGTTCTTAAGCAGTCGCTTTTTGATCAACATTAAAATTTAAAATTACATTCAAGCCCATCAGAACAAAATTTGGGCTTGCAAAGATGTTACTTTTTAGTTTCTTAGCAAAAAAATTCGCATCGCCACCGGTAACGACAACTTTCAAATCGGTGAATTCATTTTTGTATTTCCCAATGATTCCCTCTACTTCGGCAACAATTCCGTTGTGAACTCCTGATAAAATGGAGGTCTCGGTACTGGTACCCGAGAGACCTTCAAAATTTTGGTGCTTAACTAACGGCAGCCTTTGGGTAAAAGTATGTAGTGCCTTAAAGCGCATATTGATGCCAGGCGAAATACCGCCGCCGTGGTATTTACCCTGTTTGTCGATAAAGTCGAAGGTGAGGCAGGTACCGGCATCAAAGATTAGCACATCCTGACCCGTAAAGGTGGCGAAGGCTGCATTGGCTGCCGCAAGCCGATCCAATCCCAAAGTTTCGGGCGTTTGATATGCGTTAGTAATGGGCATGGGTGTTTGCCACGAAAGCTGGATGTAATGAAAATGCGTACTCAGATAGCTTTGTACCGCTGTCGGAATTTCCACAACGCTGGCCAAAATACAATGCACGGGCTGATATTCTTTATGGATGACCTCGATATCTTCTACCTTTAGCTCCTGGTGAGTATAGCTCGCGATGATTACGTTGGCCAAAAACACCGCAATTTTAACCCGGGTATTGCCACAATCGATAATTAAATGATGATTATCTTTCACTGATTGAATTTTTTTTATTCCAATATTATCATTTAAAATGCTGGATTCCAGCACAAATCTTAATTAAACTCTTTTTAAATTAAATACGAAGCTAAAAATATTTGTTTGGGTATAAAAAACAATTATAAATTTGCACCCTCATTTAAAACATGGTGCCATAGCTCAGTTGGTAGAGCAACGGACTGAAAATCCGTGTGTCCCTGGTTCAATTCCGGGTGGCACCACAAAAACCCGAATCGCAAACGATTCGGGTTTTTTGTTTTTAATGGCTAATCACGCCGCTGCCCAGGCATATTTTTGCATCGGGGCTATACACCACGCCAAACTGCCCGGGAGCCACACCCTGCAAGCGATTGTCGGAATAGATCACGAAATGCTTTCCCTCCTGCACCATCTGCCCCGATGAAAATTCGGGCTGATGTCTGATTTTGAACTTCACAATTTGCTTGCTTCCATAATCGCGATCGGCTTTTTCGTTGATAAATTGAAAGTGCGACATCTTCACCACATTTTTATATTGCATGTCGGGGTCGTAGCCATTGGAAACAAAAACAATGTTTTCGTTCATGTTTTTATCCACTACAAACCACGGCCCCTGGCTCAAACCCAAGCCTTTGCGCTGACCAATGGTGTGAAACCACAAACCACGATGCGTGCCCAGCACCTTGCCGGTTTCCAGTTCGACGATTTGTCCGGGGTTTTCGCCCACATATCTTTTAATAAAATCGTTGTAATTAATCTTGCCCAAAAAACAAATCCCCTGGCTGTCTTTGCGATGCGCCGAGGGCAGGTGTGCCGCTTCGGCTTTGATGCGCACTTCGTTTTTGTTTAAATTCCCCAAGGGGAAAGTGAGCTTCGAAAGCTGCTGTTTACTAATCTGACCCAAAAAATAAGTCTGGTCTTTGAAGCTGTCTTTGGCTGTGGCCAGATATTTCTCCCCATCCACCACCAAAGTGGAGGCATAGTGGCCTGTGGAAATTAAATCGAAATCTTTACCATAATTTTCTTCAAAGGAGCCAAATTTTATCATTTTGTTGCACATCATGTCAGGGTTGGGGGTCAGCCCTTTTTTCACCGAATCGATGGTGTAGGAAATTACCCGATCCCAATATTCCTCCTGAAGGGAAATTACATCCAGCTTGCACCCGTATTTTTTGGCTATCCAGTTTACAATTTCGATGTCTTCATCGGCAGGGCAACTTACCCACGCCGGATCGTCTTCCAGGCCAATGCGGATGTAAAAGATATGTGGGTCGAAGCCCTGTTCTTTTAGCATGTGAACGGTAACGGAGCTATCCACACCTCCTGAAACGAGTGATGCAATATTCATAATTTAAAGCTATAATTTGTGAAGCAAAGCAGGGGCAAAGATACAAACGATTACATTAATTTTTGATAGGCCTTCCACCAGCGGTCTGGGATTTCGTTGTTGCAGGCGCAGGTGTAATCGTTGTAGGAACAAGGAACCATGATGTGACGGCAGAGTTCTTTTTCCTTTTCGCGGCTTACCGGCAGTTGCATCCACCAGCGGTCGGTAGTTTTGCACTTATAAAAAACCAGGTCAGGCTCGGGGCTTGTCGAATTGACGATGTATTTGATAAAGCCTTCGCTATTTTCGTCCGGAAAGTCGGAGCTTCGTTTGGCAAAGCCTTCGAGGAAATGCCAAATCATTTGTGCCAGCAGATGTGCCGTTTGGCCATGCGGATCGAAGAGGGGGTTGCTTTCAAAAAATCCCACACAGGATATTTTGGACGAGAGGCCGGCGTAGCGCATAAGCTGGCAGGCTTCTTCGCCAAAAAAACCATGGGGGCTTGCCTGGCCATTTCCGGGAGCATCGGCATGGCGGATGGCCGAAACATTAAACGAAAGCAGGTCGGCATTGCGCAGTATAGGCTCGGCCTCCTCGATTTTGTCGCGTATTTCGCCCAGGCGGTAAACATCGAAGTAAAGCTGGTTCAACAGTTTTATTTCGTCCGGGTCGGTAAAATACGTTTGGTAGCCGATATTAGAAAAATTAAAAAGAAAATTGGGCTTACGATAAATAATTTTTGATAGCCAGCCATCGGGTGAGGATACATCGCCGGCTTCAATTTTTTGAATGCTTTCATCTATACTCACCAAATTAATCACCCGGCCAAAATCCTCGTAGCCGAGATAAATCGGATAGGTAAGATCTACGCTCCCGCCAATAACGATGGGGATAACTTTGGTGCGAAGCAGTTTAGCAATGGTGGTACGCAGGGCAAAATAAGTGTCGGAAATCTGATTGCCGACGGCAATATTGCCCAGGTCGCCAATTTTAAGATTTTCGGTTCGGGTAAAAAGACGGTAAAGGTATTTGCGTATTTCATCGGGAGCCTGGGCGCAACCTTTGTTTTGAGGCGATACACGATCATCGTTTACGCCAAGCAGGACAAGATCAAAAGACTCCAGATCATCCTCCACAAAGTCAGACTCTAATGCGCGAATTTGGTTTCCAATCCGGTTTTTATAAGGCTGCGGATCGAAGTTTATTTTTTGATAATCAACAGGCGTGAAAAACAGCGGTATTTCCATTTTGGAAATTTTTTTTATACGGTTATTTCTTTGCCTTTGTCGCAGTGCTCTTTGCCCCGGCTTTAGTTGCCGTTTTACGGGTAGCGGGTTTTTTGGCAGCAGGTTTTTTGGCCGTTTTCTTTTTGGGGTCGTTTTTATCTGCATCCGCTATAATTTCTTTGGCCATCGCAAAATCTATGTTGCCAGGCTCGGTTCCTTTGGGGATTTTATAATTCGATTTACCCTGTGCGATGTAAGGTCCCCAGCGACCTTTCAAAACTTTTATGCTATCGTCCTCATCAAAAACGCGGATGGTGCGTTCGCGATCCTTCTGCCTCTTTTCTTCTATCAGTTCGATGGCACGATCCCCATCGATGGTCATCGGGTCATCGGTTTTGGCCAGCGAAGCAAACTTATTATCATGCTTAACGTAGGGGCCAAAGCGGCCAATGGCGGTCGTCATTTCTTTGCCTTCGTATTCGCCAAGGTGGCGAGGGAATTTAAAAAGTTCCAGGGCTTCCTCCAGGGTGATGGTGTCGAGCGACTGATTTTTGCGCAGCGAGGCAAAGCGCGGTTTTTCCTCGCTCTCGGTATCGCCAATCTGAAGCATGGGGCCAAAGCGGCCAATTTTGGCAAATACATTTTTGCCAGTCTCAGGCTCCTGACCCAGGAGTTTTTCGCCACTATATTTTTCGGAGTTTTCCAGAGTATCTTCCACTGTTTTGTGAAATCCCTTGTAAAACTCATCAATCATTTTGTTCCACTTTTTTTGCCCCAAGGCAATTTCATCGAATTCTTTTTCCACTTTGGCAGTGAAATTATAATCCATAATATTAATAAAATGGAGCATCAGAAAAGTATTTACCACATTGCCAATATCGGTGGGTATCAGCTTGCCTTTGTTTTGTCCGGTTTTCTCGGTTTTTTTGCTTTCGCTGATAGTGTTGTTTTGCAGGCTGATAATTTCATATTTACGGCTTTCGCCTTCACTATCACCCTTCACCACATATTCTCTTTTTTGTATGGTAGAGATAATGGGGGCGTAAGTCGAAGGTCGGCCAATGCCAAGCTCTTCGAGTTTTTTCACCAGGCTGGCCTCGCTGTAGCGTGGGGGCGGCTGGGTAAATCGTTGGTTGGCTTCCATTATTTTGAGCGGCAGATGCTGCCCCAGGCTCAGGGGTGGCAAAACACCGGCGGCTTCTTCGGGGTTATCGTCATCGGTGGATTCGAGGTACACCTTAAGAAACCCTTCAAAAAGCAGCACTTCACCTTTGGCAGTAAGTTTTTCTTTGGCTGTCGAAATATCAATATTCACCAACGTGCGCTCCAGTTTGGCGTTGCTCATTTGCGAGGCGATGGTACGTTTCCAAATTAAGGAGTAAAGCTTTTGCTGATCGTTGGTTCCCGATATGGTTTCCTTATTAAGATAGGTAGGCCTGATGGCTTCGTGGGCTTCCTGGGCACCCTTGCTCTTGGTATCAAATTTACGAAACTGATGGAATTCTTTTCCAAACTGTTCGATGATTTGATCTTTAGCCATGCTTAGTGCCAGGTCGGACAGGTTTACCGAATCCGTTCTCATATAGGTTATTCGTCCCGATTCGTAGAGTTGTTGGGCAACCGACATGGTTTTGGATACACCAAATCCCAGCTTGCGGCTGGCTTCCTGCTGCAGCGTGGAAGTAGTAAAAGGTGCGGCGGGTGATTTTTGCACGGGTTTTTTCTCGATAGCACCCACAGTAAAATCGGCATTGATGCACTGGTTCAGAAATTTGAGTGCTTCTTCGCGTGTATTAAAACGTGAGGGCAATTCGGCTTTAAGCAGGCTTTGCCGTCCGGCTTTTTCTACTTTAAATTCAGCAGTAATGCGATAAAAGGGTGTAACCTTAAATTTCTTGATCTCGTCTTCGCGCTCAACAATCAGGCGCACGGCCACCGATTGCACGCGACCTGCCGAAAGGGAAGGTTTTACCTTGCGCCACAATACCGGCGACAACTCGAAGCCAACCAGGCGGTCGAGTACGCGGCGTGCCTGCTGGGCATCCACCAAATTTATATCGATCGATCGGGGTTCGGTGATGGCACGGGTGATGGCGGTTTTGGTGATTTCGTGAAAAACAATACGCCGGGTCTGCTCTTGTTTTAGTTCAAGGGTTTCGAACAAGTGCCACGAAATGGCTTCTCCTTCGCGATCCTCGTCCGTAGCAAGCCATACTACCTCCGCACTTTTGGCTAGCTTCTTTAGCTCGATGATGACCTTTTTTTTATCTTCAGATACAACGTAGTTGGGCTTAAAGTCATTTTCGATATCTACGCCAAGCTGTTTTTTTGATAAGTCCCTGACGTGGCCAAAACTAGATTTTACGGTGAAATCTGGCCCAAGGAATTTTTCGATGGTTTTGGCTTTGGCGGGTGACTCAACGATTACAAGGTTTTTCGACATACAATTACTCCTATTTTTGAGGCGGCAAAAGTAGAATAATTAATTAACAGCGATAAAAAGCTGTTTTGCCTTTATGGTTTTGGGGCATTTCTAAATTCAATAAAAACCCGGCTATCCCATCATTAAAAGGTGTTTTATAATTTCGGTTTGTGAGCTAAAAAATAAGTCGGGGCTTTAAACATTGGATAGCATCATACGCAGATTATCAAATTTTTGATGATAATCTTCCATCGATCGCTTTATAACCTCCAGGGCTTCCTCGATGCCGTAGGTGTGGGTGATTTCGGTATCCCGCTTTTGGCCGGGCAGATCTTTGTAGGTTAAAAAATAGTGCTTCAGGCGGTTGATAACCATCAGCGAGCAATCGGCTAAATCGTTGTATTCGCCATACACGGCATCATCGTTGAGTACGGCAACAATTTTATCATCGGCCTGGTTTCCGTCAATCATTCTAAAACCGCCTATGGGGCGGGCAATAACCAGGATGTCGCCATGGGCGATGGTTTTTTCGGTGAGGATACAAATATCCAGCGGGTCGCGGTCGCCAACAATATCTTTACGTCCGGTTTTTTCCATGCAATATTCGGCAACTTTTTCCGAACAAAAGGTTTGCGGAATAAAACCATAGAGTGCCGGTATCACGTTAGAATATTTCTGCGGGCGGTCAATTTTGAGATAACCCGATTCTTTATCTATCTCATATTTTACCGTATCGGTGGGTACCATTTCGATAAATGAGGTAATTACTTCGGGAGCCTTATCGCCAATATCCACCCCATGCCAGGGATGCGATTTGTACCTAAGTCCCATCAGTTTGCCAATCGGATCCATTAATTTGTTGCTCATAAGTCTTGGGTGTTATTAGTTGTGGCGGCAAAATTAAGGATAAAATACGGGAGCGTAGATAAATATTCGCAGGTATTAAACTGGTTTAAAAAAATTAGCCTTTTCCATAAATTAATCTAATTTTGCGCGGCATTGTACATAAGCATACTCATTTAGAACAATATTGTAAATTGATGAAAAAAACCGCAAGCCTTTTTTCAAAGACAGTTCTGTATCTTTTTCTGTCGGCGATAGCCCTGTCATCGTGTATTCCCATGAAGCGGATCGAATATTTGCAACAAGAAGCTGATAAAGGCGACAGCATCCGTAGTCATTTCAATTTGGAAATAGCAACCTATCGGCTGCAACCCGGCGATAACCTGTACATAAAAGTAAACAGTGTGCTGGCCGTCCGCGAAAATATTTTTAACGAGCAAAAAAGCAATTCAAGCAACAACTACTACACCGATGCCGGGATTTACCTTAACAGCTACCTGATTTCTGAAACCGGACATATCGATTTTCCCTTTGTGGGTAAGGTGTTTGTAAAAAATCTTACGGTAGAAGAAGCCAAAGACCTTATTTCGAGTATTGTTAAAGATTACATCAAAGAAGCCACCGTGGTGGTTCGTTTGGCCTTGTTTAAAGTTGCTGCACTTGGTGAAGTATCTCGTCCCGGCCAAATCAATATTTATCAAAACGACCTAACTATTTTCGAGGCTTTGGCTATGGCTGGCGACCTTACTAGCTTTGCCAAACGCGATAATATCATATTGTTAAGAGAAACCCAAACCGGAACCAAGACCCAGAAGCTAAACCTGAATGATGTTTCCATCCTCGAATCGGAGTATTTTTACATTCAGCCTAACGATATTATTTATGTACCCCCGGTAAAAGGCAAAAACTTTGCCTTCACCCAATTTCCCTACGCCCTTGTGCTTTCTACCATATCTACCACCTTACTTTTAATTAATTTCTTTCAAACCAATTAGTAGCAAACGTGGACACAAATTATAGCCCTCAGCAACAGTTAAATCAGGAAGAATCGATCGATATTAAAGCCCTGTTTTTTAAATTCTTCAGGTACTGGTATTTTTTCGCACTCACAGTTTTCGTTTCGCTGGTCATTGCTTTTTTGTTTAACAAATATACCAAGCCGGTTTACGAGGTTAAAACAACGGTACTGATAAAAGATGATAAAGCCAACCAAAACCTGATTGGTATTGGCATAATGAACAGCCAGCAAAACCTTGAAAATGAAATGGGGATTATCAATTCGTATGCCTTGGCTAAAAGGACTATTGATAATTTGAATTTTGAAATATCCTATTTTGAAGAGGATAATTTTATTACCAAAGAACTGTACAAGGCATCCCCTTTTAAGGTTGCCATGGATTGGGATCAGGCGCAACCCAAAAACATTAAGTTCAATCTTGAAATCCTGAGTAATACGGAATACCGGCTGATGGTACAAACCGAAAAAGTAGCACTTTACGATTATACGCTTCGCGAAGATGTTGGCGAAATAGAGAAACCATTGGTGATAAACCGAAAGTATAAATTTGGCGAAGCCGTTTCAGGCACCTTGTTCAATTTTACCATTTATCTCACCGAAGAATTTAAGGCTGAGGCCTTAGACAAGAAATATTCGTTTATGTTTCACGACTACGAGGGGTTGATTAGTACCTACCGTAGCACCCAGCTTGAACCCATTAACCGGGAAGCATCCATTATCGAAATATCTATTAAAGGTGATAATCAGGACAAACTCGCCGATTATCTCAACCAGCTTACACAACAATATCTGCTGCGCGGTATAGAGAAGAAAAATCAAATTGCCGAAAACACCATCCGCTTTATCGATTCGGAACTTATAGATATTACTGATTCGTTGAGCAGTGCCGAAACCCGCTTGCAGGATTTTAGGGTAAACAACGAGGTGATGAGCCTCGATTTTAAAGCCAACCAGGTGTTTGAGCAAATGCAGCAACTCGAAGAGGAAAAAGCCCAACTGGCACTCAAAGCGCGTTATTACAGCAATCTGCAGGCCTACCTTAAAAAAAACAAAGAAAATCTTGATGATGTGGTTATTCCCTCATCCATGGGTATCGAAGACCCACTGCTTACCCAGCTTATCAGCGGCCTGGCCGAACTTTATGGCGATCGTGCCGACATTTTGTTTTCATCATCCGAAAAAAATCCTCAGGTAGCTTCCATCGATCAACGTATTAGAACTACCAAAAACACTATCCTTGAAAATATCCTGAATATTATTAATACCTCCCAAATCTCTATTCAATCCATCAACGAACGTATCGCCCGTTTGGAAAAAGAGGTGAATAAACTGCCCGCCACACAGCGGCAGCTGTTTGGTATTGAACGTAAGTTTAAACTCAACGATGCACTCTATACCTTTTTGTTACAAAAACGCTCGGAGGCACAGATTGCTAAAGCCTCCAACCTGCCGGATAACGAAATCATCGACATCGCTCGCGAAGGAACACAGGTATTTCCCAAAAAAAGCCTCAATTATTTGATTGCCCTGGTGCTGGGACTTCTCCTTCCGGTAGCCTATATTTTGGGTAAGGATTATTTTAACGATAAAATTATCGAGCGCAAAGACATTGAGCGCTTGTCCAATCTGCCCATCGTTGGTCATATCATCCACAATAATAAAGAAACTTCGGTGGTGGTTTCCGAATCGCCCAAATCATCCATCGCTGAATCGTTTCGCTCCATCCGTACCAACCTTCAATACCTTACCAAAGGCAAGGAGCAGCAAACAATACTGGTAACTGCCGACATGGTGGGAGCCGGCAAAACTTTCATATCTATCAACCTCGCCTCCATTTTTGCCATGTATGGCAAACGGACGCTTTTGATGGGTTTCGACTTGCGTAAGCCAAAAATTTATCAGGATTTCGGGCTTACCAATACCGAGGGTATCAGTTCTTACCTTATCGGAAAAAGTAAGTACGAGGATATTGTACAAACTTCGATGGTACCCAACCTGGATGTGATTATGGCCGGCCCTGTGCCCCCAAACCCGGCAGAGCTTATTGCCTCGGATCGCAATGATGAACTGATGAAGCGCGTCAAGGAAGACTACGATTACATAATCCTGGATACGCCGCCGGTAGGTCTGGTTACCGATGCCTTTCTGCTGATGAAATATACCGATGCCAACCTCTTCCTTATCCGTCAGAATTACACCAATAAAAAGGTGTTCGAATCCATCATTGGCGACATCGAAAAGCGCAAGCTACCCAATATGTATCTCTTGATCAACGATGTGAAACTGGGTAAGGGTTCTTATGGTTACGGCTATGGTTACGGTTATGGCTATGGTTACGGCTACGGCTACGGTTATGGCTACGGCTATGGTTACGGCTATTATTCGGACGATGATGCTACGGATAAAAAATCCTTGTTCCGGAAAATATTTGGTAAGGCCTAATTAATGAAAGAATAATCCCCGCGTTTTTGATCGTTGTTTGCAAAAATCCATGCTTTTAATATTACGGTGCTCTGCATCTTTACAGTTTCTTCTATTTGTAGCATGTTTGTCAAAAACTGCGTTTTTAGCGGCAGATCCGCGTAATATTTGTAGTAGAATGAAAAGCAGCGTGGATACCCTAAGGTGCAGCGCACCGAAATGTTATTCTCTAAGTTTTTCAGCTTTTTTTGATTTAAGATTGACCCCGCATGTGCGGGAATCGGAGATTTTAGATTGTGTTGAATATCACCAACATCTAAAATCGTCCCGAAAAGCAGAAAATTTTTAATTTTCGTAACTTTTCGAGGATGCACGAGCGGAGCTCGGCGTTAATCTGAAATCGTATGTTTTTTTAACTGTTACTTTAAAAACAGACACTAATTACCCCAAAAACTTTCTAATAATTCCCTCAAACATGGTGATGGCGGTGGGGATGATTTCATCCTGAAAATCATAATCAGGGTTGTGCAGCGCCGGGTGGTTTTTTCCGGCTCCGATGCCGAAAAAAGCTCCGGGATATTGCAAGGTGTAGTAGCCAAAATCTTCCGACCAGCGGAAGGGCGTCTCAGGTTCCTCTATCTTTAGCTTATTTTCGAGGGCTACGGCTCTTACCACATCCACACAATCATCATTGTTGATGGTAGCCGGGAATTCCTCGCGCCATTCAATTTTTTCGTGCAAGCCATACTTGTCAGCCGCCGCCTCTACAATCTTCACCACTCCCTTGGTTAATAAATCCATGTCATCGTTGCGGTAGCTTCGTAGGGTAGCCATTACTTCGGCATAGCCGGGCGTGGTGCCAAAGGCAATTTCGCCAATGCGCGTATGTATCAGGGTTATCAGTTTAAAATCTTTAAAATTATTCTTGCTATTTGATAATTTGGATAATTGTTGAATAATTTCGGCTACGGCCAGGGCGGGGCTAATGCCATGCTCCGGGTTGGCGGCGTGCGATGTTTTGCCCGTTAGTTTGGCTATCATGCCTTTGGAAGCGGCTGCAAAATGCTGGTCGCGTAACACGATGGTGTTTTTTGCGTAGCCGGGCAAATTGTGTAAGCCAAAAACATAATCCGGCTTTAGCGCTTCAAATTTTGGATCGGCCAGCACGGCGGCTGCACCTTCGCCGGTTTCTTCAGCTGCTTGAAAAAGTAAGATTACCCGGCCCTGCTTTAGTGGATTTTGGTGAAGTAGCTGAGCCAGTCCAGCAACGATGGCCGTATGCCCATCGTGGCCACACTTGTGCCCCACGTCCGGATAAACTGACTTGTGCTCAAAATCGTTGGTTTCGCCAATAGGCAAGGCATCTATGTCAGCGCGTATCATTACAGTTTTGCCGGGCTTTTGGCCTTGATAAACAGCGGCCAAACTCGCTCCCCCCAATCCGTCAATTATTCTCTCCGGCGAATAGCTCAAAAGAAAATCTTTTATTTTCTTTGCAGTTTCATGTTCTTTTTTAGAAAGCTCGGGGTACTTATGCAAATATTTACGAAAGGCAATTATTTTATTTAAGGATTCGTTTGTGAAGGTCATATAATTGAAGGTTTTTGATTTAAAAAAAAGTGTAAAGCTAAAACTATTTTGAAAAAATGAACAAGCTCTATCCGTTAAAGTTCAAGCCGCGTTTCAGAGATAAAATCTGGGGCGGACAAAAAATTAAAGATGTGCTCAAAATCAATTTTGGCGATTTGCCCAATTGCGGCGAAGCCTGGGCACTTTCGGGTGTTGAAGATAACGAGACGGTGGTGGCCAATGGTTTTTTGACCGGCAACGAGCTGAACGAACTGGTAGAAATTTACATGGACGACCTGGTGGGCGGCAAGGTTTACGAGCAGTACAAAAACGAATTCCCCATCCTTGTCAAATTTATCGATGCCAACGACTGGCTTTCCATACAGGTACATCCCGATAATGAACTGGCGCGTAAGCGTGGTTTGAGCAACGGAAAAACCGAGATGTGGTACATCATCAGCAGCGAGGAAAATTCGCAGTTAATCAGCGGCTTTAGCCAGACGGTAAATCAAAAGGTGTATCTTGACCATCTTAAAAATAATACGTTGCAGGAAATCCTGAATTTTGAAATAGTAAAAGCTGACGATATTTTTTATATGCCTTCGGGACGAGTTCATGCCCTGGGGCCTGGAATACTGCTGGCCGAAATACAACAAACCTCAGATACTACCTATCGCATTTACGATTGGGATCGTAGCGATGACCAGGGCAAGCAACGCGATTTGCACACCAACGAAGCCATCGAAGCCATCGACTACAACACCTACAACGATTACAAAACGGACTATCCACATATTAAAAACCAAAGTGTGGAAGCCGTGAAGGCTCCTTATTTTACCACCCAGGTTTTGCATTTGGACATGCCAATGATAAAATCGTTCGCCAAGATTGACTCCTTTATAATTTACACCTGCGTAATGGGTAAGGTGGCGGTAAAGTATCCTGAAGGAAAAGTGGAGCTTAACATGGGCGAATGTCTGCTGATTCCCAACGAGATTTTGAGCATCGAAATCCTTCCTTTGACTGAATCCAAATTATTGGAAACATACATTTTATAGCTGATTTTACAGGTATTCATGTAAATTTGTCGCGTCATATTTATTTATCATAACTAATTTCAATACAATGAAAAACGTACTATCTATTGCATTACTTTTACTTTTTGCAACTTGTATTTCTGCCCAGGACAACAGCAAGGCACTGTTTAAGCTGCCAGAGATAAATGTTAAAAACATGAATGGTGAACCCTTCAACACGGCTGAAATAGACAACGAAGGCAAGCCGATTATTATGACTTTTTGGGCTACCTGGTGCAAGCCTTGCATGAAAGAGCACGATGCCATCAACGAGGTTTATCAGGATTGGATCGAAGAAACCGGTGTTAAGCTTTACGCTGTTTCCATCGACAATGCCCGTTCGAGCAAGCGCGTAATGCCGACCGTAAACGGTAAAGGATGGGAATTTGATGTACTACTCGACCCCAACGGCGACCTGAAACGCGCCATGAATGTAAACATCCCGCCACACACTTTTATCATCAATGGAAATGGCGAGGTGGTTTGGCAACACATCGGCTACCTGGAAGGCGACGAAATGGAGTACATCGAAATTGTCGAAAAACTCATTGCCGGCGAAGACATTGACTAATCACTATCACGCTACTAAAACAAGGATACATTGAAAACACTGCTATTTAGATCACTCACAATATTGTTTGTTTTTATTGGGATGGCTGCCGGCGCACAAAGTTTTTTGGAGGGCGGCAAGGTAAATGGAAACATTCAAATGGATGCGCAATATTACAGCACCGATGATAAATTGGGTATTACCGATACCACGCTGAACTTTCGCAAATTTGGCATGAATGCCTTTGGCAATGTCAATTATACCAACGGCGATTTTTCGGCAGGTATGCGTTTCGAGAGTTACCTCAATCCCATGCTTGGTTTCGACGATCGCTTTGAAGGAACAGGCATCCCCTATTGGTTTGCCAAATACAAGGTTGGGACTTTGGAAATGACCGCAGGGCACTTTTACGAGCAGTTCGGCAGCGGGCTGATACTGCGTGGCTGGGAAGAATGGACGCTGGGCTACGACAACAACTTTTACGGTTTTAATGCGCACTTTTCTCCCATAAAAGGGGTGATGCTGAAAGGCCTCGTAGGAACGCAACGTTATTTTTGGGAACCTTACGAAACCGGAAATCGTGGTATCGTGCGTGGTGCTGATGGCGATTTCTTCCTCAACGATATGTTTGAGAGCATGGCCGAAAGCAAGACCAAAATCGATCTCGGGGCTAGTTTTGTTAGCAAATACGAAAAGGTACCAAGTTTTACCTATAATATTGAAACAGCTTTTGATAGCATTTCTGATGGGGGAGATACTACACAATGGATCAACCAAAAAAACTACAAGTTAAACCTCCCGAATAACGTGGCTTCGTGGGCCTTGCGTGCTAACATCGCCCATGGCGGCTTCAACTTCTATGGCGAATACGCACAGAAAGGTGCCGATCCCAATGCTACCAACGATTACATTTTTAGAAAGGGACAGGCACTTTATTCTACGCTGTCGTATTCTACAATGGGTTTGGGCATCTTCCTTTCTACCAAGTGGATCGATAATATGAGCTATAAATCCAAACTTACCGAAACGGGCAACCCGCCCATGCTCGACATCAACTATCTGCCAGCCATCACCAAAGAGCATCCGTATAGCATGGCCACTATGTATCCTTATGCCACCCAGCCCAACGGCGAATTTGGCTTACAGGGTCAGATTATTTATACCCTTCCCAAAAAGTCGGCTCTTGGCGGAAAATACGGAACTACGCTTACCTTTAACTACTCGCTGGCCAAATCTATCCAAAAGGATACACTCAGCGCATCATCTGTTACTGGTGGCATAGCCGGCACCGATGGCTACGAAACCAAGTTTTTCTCGATCGGCGATCTTACCTATTATCAGGACTTTAATTTTATGATCGAGAAAAAATTTAATTCTAAAATAAAAGCCAAGGCCGCATATTTTAATCAGACTTACAACAAGCACGTGATCGAGGATAACCTTTATGACGATCATAATATGGTGGATGCCAATATCGCCGTGCTCGACCTGACCTACAAATTTGACCGCCGCAACTCGTTGCGCGCCGAATTGCAGGGGCTGTGGACCAAGGAAGATGATGGCGACTGGATGGCACTCCTGCTCGAATACAACATTTCTCCCACATGGTTTTTCTCGGTTCAGGATGAGTTTAACTACGGCAATCCCGATGGCGATATGCAGGTGCATTATTATAACGTGTCTTTTGGCTACACGCAGAAATCCAATCGTTTTTCGCTGCGTTACGGAAGGCAACGCGATGGCTTGTTGTGCGTTGGCGGAGTTTGTCGCTATGTGCCGGCCTCCACAGGATTTACGCTCACCCTTACCAGCTCATTTTAAAAATATTCAAACAAGCATTTTTAAATTATGAAAAAGAATATTGCATTTATACTTGTTTTAGCTCTGATTTCTGCCGCAGCCTGGATGTCGTGTCAAAAGATCGACGATCCACTGGTGATTACCAGCCAGCGCGAGTTTCCGGACTTGCCCGATGATACTACCGGTGGAGATACCACCGTGAATCCGCCCAACTTCATTTCTACTTTCGTGGATTACAAGCAGGTGCTGCTCGAAGAGTTTACCGGCCACCTGTGTGTAAACTGCCCCGAGGCAGCAAAAATGGCGCACGACCTGGCCGAGGAAGTCGATCATAAATTGATTATCTATGCCGTTCATGCCGGAAATTTTGCTGCACCAATTCCAAATTCAGCTTTGGATGCTGATTTTACCTGCGATGTGGGCGATGAGCTTTTTCCTACCTTTGGTATTTATGCCAATCCGCTGGCACTGATCGACCGGGTAAAATTTAACGGCTTACGCCAGATAGCCACCGGCGATTGGGAGACTGTGGTAACGGATCAACTGCAAGAAGCCAATACGGTAAACCTGAAACTGTCCAACACCTGGTATCCAAGCCTGGGTGCCGTAGCCATCGACATCGAGACGACATTTTTAGGCGATCCCGAAGGCCAGTACAAGCTGGCGGTTTACATTGTGGAAGACAGCATTGTTGCGCCTCAGCTCAACAACAATCCCAACATTGGCGATGGTGGAGATACCTTGTATAATTATGTGCATCGCAATATTTTGCGCGATGCCGTTAGTCCTTACTATGGCGACTTCCTGGGCGTGGAGGGAAACGTGGTAGCTGGTGAGGTTTATACCAAATCATACACTTATCCGCTTAATGGCGATTGGGTAACAAAAAACTGCCGCATCATTGCCTACATTGGCAAATCCGATCCAGCCCTTAATCTTGTGGACATCGTTCAGGTGGCCGAGCTTGAGATAAAAGTTGGAGAATAAAAATTTATACCTTCTTTCAAAAACAAAACACCCGGTAACTTAATGCTTCCGGGTGTTTTTTATTTTACCGTAAAAAGGGCTGAAAATCCTATACCGTAATCAGAACTCCGGACTTGACGCATAAGTAAGAATTATATTTCACGACAGCAGGTTTACGCTGGGTTAGGGGGTTTGAAGTATGTAATTCTATCTCAGCCCAATCCCTGCCCGCCAACAGCAATTTCAGCAAAGGCTTCGATTTCTTTTTCCAGTGCCTCCCTAGCTTTCAAACCGGCAATAAGATTTTGGGGGATTTCGTGCGAGGCTGCACCCAGGAGCATCCCTAAAGCCATGCCCCGGTGTACGTTGTCGCCACCCACATTTACGTTGGCCAGCAGTGCTTCCTCGAAACTAAAATTGTATTTATAGGCAAGATAAAGCAGCATAGGCACGCCGTGCTCCACATAGCACGCGGTAGAGAATATTTTTTTTACCACCTTGGTTTCCGATTGGTTTGCAGTAAAGGTTTTGATATCCCAGGTTTCATCGGCAAAGGTTTGATGCAACTGCCACATTACATCTTGGGGCACCGCAGCGGGGCCGCCGTATTCCTGGTATTTGCGAAACAATTCCAGGCCTTCGTATTTGGGCAGACGCAGTTTTGCGCTTTGATTTTCTATTACTCCTTTTGGATTAATTCCGTTAATAATTTGATGAATTGCGGGGACAATTACCGCCAGACCCGCACCAATACTTTCGGAGCGGTGGGTAAGCTGCTGATGCTGCGCAGCAAAAGCCAGTGCCTGACTTTCATCGCCGGCAGCCAGGGCAAGTACCAGCGGACGGATAAGCCCACCCAGCGCATTAAGCCCCGGATTACTGCGCTGATTGCTGGCGCAAAAGGCGGGAGGCAAGCCTGTCGAGTAATTCTCGAACCAAGCCCTGAGGTAGCCCTCGGTGTAGGGATCATTGTTTAAACCCTGGCTGGTCATATATTCGATAAAGTCAGCAATAAATTTATCCGGTTGGTATTTCCCGGCTGCAACGATCTGCCGCATCAACACACGTACCAGTTGAGCATTCAGCGTGTTTTCGCCCGCATCCAATCCATGGTGGTAATGATAGCGGTCTTTGATATTCAGGTTTCCATCTTCGTCATATTCAAATCCTGACTTATCGAAATCGGTATAGCTTGTCTTGTAAAAACGGGCGTGTTGAAACAGGATGTCGTACTTGCGCCCCAGCTTTTTAGCCTGAGCCACATCGGGCAGGTATTTGCCGCCCACCAAAAAAGCTTCCACATGCGGGTGGGGCGGAGCTTCATAAGTTTTTACCGAGCCACCAAAAAGTTTCGGGATATTGGCAGGCTGGTAATACCAATGTGCCGGCATGGCCAGGGCATCGCCAATAAACAAGCCCCACAAGGCATTGATGATGCGTTGTTTTTTTTCGGTCGTATGATCTGTTTTTTTCATAATTTGAATCTTTTATTAATTACCAATGCAAACCATCTGGCCGGAACTAAGTTTATGAATTAGATCCATTTTTTTTAATTATTAATAATTCAACTCTGTAAATGCTCTTAAACAAGTTCCAACAAATAACATTCAATTAATATTGAATCGGCAATATTAGAAAAGGGAAGGTGTTTATTGTTTTGATTTAATAAATTTAAAATTGAAGATACAATGCTGCATGATTTAATAACTATAACTCCGCGCCATGAAAATGCTGCGCGGCTGATTTTTGATAAAGTACTTGATATTCGCGGCGTGGAAGCCCCGGCGAAAATGATTGTTACCATCTCGGGTGAGGTAGGTTCGGGCAAGTCAACAGTTTCGGTAGTGCTGGGACGTTTGTTGAAAAAACAAAACATCAGAACCAAGATTATCGATCTGGACGATTACTATAAAATTGCACCCCGCGAACGCCGTCAATGGCGCATGGAAAAAGGCCTCGAAAGCATTGGCTACGATGAGTACAACTGGGATAAGCTAAACCAAAACCTCACCGACTTTAAGCGCAACCGCAAATCGCAGATGCCATGCGTGGATTTGATAAGTGGAAATGTGGAGGAGCTGCATACCGAATTCAAAAACATCGATATGCTTATTATTAACGGCTTGTATTCGCTCAAAGTGGAGGATGCCGATTTGAAAGTGATGATCGAACAAACCTACGACGAAACACGCGATGCCCAAATTTACAGCCAGAAAGAATCGTTAGACTCCTATCGGCTCAAGGTGCTTCAGCGCGAGCATGAGGTAGTGCAATCACTAAAATCGAAAGCCGATTTTTATATCGACTTCGACAACAGCCTCTATCATTTGTAAAAAATAATTGTGATTTTTTAAAATACTTACGGGCGGAATTATTTAATTTCGCCTGTTTTATTTTTGCTTGTTAATACAAATTTTAAATACAAAACTGCTATGTTAGAAGATGTTCTTTTAATCACCGAGAAGCACCAGAAGGCTGCTGCACAAATTGTTGACCTGATTTTGGCCAACAAAAAAGAAAAAATGATTGTCGCTATTTCGGGCGAATCCGGTTCGGGAAAATCGGAGCTTGCCCACGAGGTAGCCAAGTTGCTGAACAAAAAGCATGACATCGTTGCCAAAACACTGCACACCGATAATTTTTATAATACCCTTCCTAAAAAACGACGGGCGTGGCGCGAAAAAGAAGGCATCGAAAACGTGGTTGGATACACCGAATATCTCTGGGACGAGATAAAGCAGGTAATCAAAGATTTTAAAAAAGGCCGGAAATCGTTTATGCCCTGCGTGGATTTGATTACCGAGCAGGTGGATATTCTGGGTACCAATTTCAAGAAAGTAGATATGCTGGTGCTTGACGGCTTGTACGCCATCAAAGCCAAAAAGGTGGATTTACGTTTTTACATCAACCTTACCTATCAGGAAACCAAAAGCAAACACGTAAAAGATACCCGTGGCAAGGAAGTGATGGACGAAGGCCGCTGGGCTACCCTGGAGCAGGAGCACAAGGTGGTAACTTCGCTAAAGCCCAGAGCCGATTATCTGATCACGGCAGATTTTGATGTGGTTGTTAATCCGGAGAAGATGGAGAGGCGTTAATGGTTATCCGTTATTTGTTAATGGGGCTTAATTATTTGCGGGGCGTAGCTGCCACCCCTGACACTTCGTGGAAATAATCTATTTTTGCCGAATTTTCTACGAAAGATTTTTAAATGAAAATTATTGAACAACTAAAAAAAACGGATAAGACATTGTTTTCGTTCGAGCTGCTTCCCCCCATGAAAGGCGGAAACATGGATTTGGTTTATCAGGTGATCGATCCGCTCATCGAGTTTGAGCCGATGAACGTCAACATAACCTATCACCAGCAGGAGGTTGTATATAAAAAATTACAAAACGGACTGCTGCAAAAGAAAACTATCCGCAAACGACCCGGCACGGTGGCCATATCGGCGGCGATAAAATACCGCTACCCCCAGCTTGAAGTAGTGCCGCATTTGATTTGCGGCGGCTTTACCAAATCCGAAACCGAATACGCACTTATCGATCTTCATTTTTTGGGTATCAAAAATTTGCTGGTCTTGCGCGGCGACCCTCCCAAAACGCAACGTTTTTTCCACCCCGAGCCTGAGGGTCATGAATTTGTGATAGACCTGGTAAAACAAATTATGGATTTGAACCGGGGACGCTACCAGGACGAAGACTTGCGCAATACTACGGCAACTGACTTTTCGATTGGCGTGGCGGGCTATCCCGAAAAACATTTCGAGGCGGCCAATATGGACGTGGATTTGCAATACCTAAAAGAAAAAGTGGATGCCGGTGCCGAATACATCGTTACACAAATGTTTTTTGACAATGCAAAATATTTTGAATTTGTGGATAAATGCCGCGAAAACGGAATTACCGTACCCATAGTGCCCGGCCTGAAACCCATCACCCGGCTCAACGATATGAAGGCTCTGCCACTGGTTTTTCATATCGACATCCCCGAAATACTGGCCGCCGAGCTGCGCAAATGCAAAACTGACCAGCAGGCTTTCGACCTCGGCGTGGAATGGACGATAAACCAATCGCGCGAACTCAAAAGATATGGCGTTCCAGCTTTGCATTATTTTACTATCGGAATTACCAACAATATCCGGCAAATTGCCAAAGAGATTTTTTAATCAACATTATATTTTTCTGAACTAAAAAAGCCGTCTTATCCCCGGACGTAAACCGGAACAATGATATGAAACTTGTTTTATCTTTTATCTTAACCCCTGTTCATTACTTTTTCTTTGGACTTCTGTTGCTGATTTTTCACCCAATCCAGGTGATGGCTTTAAACCTGTTTGACAGCAGGGCACACAGGAAAACCGTGGAGGCACTCAACTTTTTACTCTTGCTCAATTTCGGCACCTTGCTCTCCCGATGGTCGATTGCAGGCATTGAAAAGTTACCTGCCAACAGACCGCTTATTGTGGTATCCAATCATCAAAGTATGTTCGATTCTCCTCCCATTATCTGGAGCTTCCGCCAACACGCCATACATTTTATATCCAAAAAAGAATTGGGGAAAGGGCTGCCCAGCATCTCGTATTTCCTACGAAAAGGAGGTTCCGTTTTAATCGATCGGAAAAATCGTGACGAATCCATTGCGGCTATCGCTGGGCTGGGAAAATCGATAGAACAGGATCAGGGTGCTGTATGTATTTTTGCCGAAGGCACCCGCAACAAGGCCGGCAAAATGCGCCCCTTCAAGCCCGGCGGTATCAAAACGCTGCTCGACAATTCGCCCAGCGCGCTGGTGGTTCCCTTTGTAATTCACGACAATTACAAATTGCATAAACGCGGATACTTCCCCCTGTGTATCGGACTACACCTGCGCTTTTCGGCACTCGAACCTGTCGAAAGAGCCGGACATAGCTACGATGATTTGATTGCCCAGGTCGAGCAAAAAATAAAGGGTGCTTTGGGACAGGAGTGATTAGCGTTTGCATATATTTTACTATCGTTGCCAGTATGATGAGGCGATGTGGAGCGAAGTCCCGCCCATGCGGGAGGTTGTGGTAGATTTCCCCAAGGCGGAACCGTCTAACAATCTGCTTGCTTCTACTAATTATTCCACCCTTGTTACCGATGCAAAACTGCGCTCGATTCCTTTTTGATATTTTACTGCCGGATAGCCAAAAATCACAAAGAGGCCTTCCCGGCTGGTGTATTTAATATGGTATCGCTCCCTGAATTTTTTGGCCTTTCCTCCGTTTTGGATCAAGGGATGAACGCTCCCCAACATGCAAGTACCAAAACCCATCGACTCGGCGGCCAGCATGGCATAAGTTGCCGCGATGATCGGGTCGGCAGGATCGCAATAAGGCGAGCCATAAAAATACATCGCCAGGGGTGCATCGTAATTAACCAGATTTACACCCTGCTCCATATTTGTGATAAATCCTTTGAACATAGGGCGCACAAAACTTTTGAATAAGGCATCGCTGGCCCTGCCCCAAAAGGGACGCATCAAAGCCAAAAACCAGCCCGAAACAAACCATTGCATTCCTTCAAGGTAATGAGTAAAATCGCTGGCAAAGGCCCGTGTTTTCACGCTTCCCTCCAGTACCAAAATATTAACTTCGGAGGGCGGCAAGCCCATAGGAGCCGTTTTTGCAAGTTGCAATATTTTCTCGATAATTCCGGGATCGACCGACTTACTGGTAAATTCACGGATACTTCGACGACTTTGGCACAGAGCCAATAATTGGGAATAGGTGGCCATGTCTTTTTTTAAAGGCAGGTCGAAAAGATCTTGCGGCGACAGCGTTCGACCCTTTATCGTGATTGCTCCTGTCGGACATATTGCCATGCAGTGGCCGCAGCCAATGCAGCCAAACATGGGAGATGTGCTTTCGCGTGCTTTATTGTTTCCGATGATTAAGCTAAAATCTTTGCATACCGAAACACACAAGCCACAGCCATTGCATTTTTCGAGGTCAATATGTATTTCGGCCTTTTCTTTTGTTCGAGTTCCCGGTATTGCCATGGTGTATCCTCCCATAATTTTATTAAAAGAAATGGTGCTAAACCTAAATCGATAATCGCAACCAAAATTAAGTGTTTACTCCAATAGAAGAATCCCGTTCTTAAAAATTTATTTACTTTTGATTGCTTTTGCAGGATAAGAATATTCTTTTTATTTAGGAGTTTTAATTTTTATTTGTGGGATTAGGCATGGTTTTTCAAAATCCAAAAAATTATCGTTTTATGACACAGAGGTTTTCTTTTTATACGTCAGGCATTTATTTGGTCAGTTTTCTTTTTATTTTTTCGATTGTTATGACCGCGAGGGGACAGGGTCAATCTTTGTCTTCGAAAGAAAAACAAAGCTACCCGGTGGTAAGCGTTAAACCAGCCGTGCAAACGAAAAGCACTACGAACCAGGAACCTCAAGAGCTAAAAAGCAAGGCGAATTCTATAAACCAGGAATCAGGCAAAGCATCAGCCACAGCTACCTATGCCAACGGAAATATTTCTTGCGATGCCGGTTTTACCAATTTTTCACAATCTTCCTCCTGCCCGGGGCAACTTATCGTGAGCATACCTGCAAATGCCGAAATCATTTCTGTGGATGTAAGTTATACCATGACCGCAACATGGATAGGCAGCAGAGATGATCAACGTTCGCAGTTGCGCTGCACTTCTTCTGGTGGCACCAACGAAATGAGCCTTGCTGTGGGCGTTGGAAGTGGATCGGGTTCATACAATTACAATCGGACAGGCCTTAACATTGCCAATAGTGTTAGCGGTGGTGGTAATATTGTTTTCGAATTGCACGCAGGTCATAGCAGTTGGGCACAAGGCTGCACAGAATGGATAAACAGGGTTGATAACAATACCTGGACAATTACTGTGTATTATACGCTTGATCCGGTACCCGATTTTACTGCCAGCCTTACGACTGTGGATGTAGGGCAAAGCATCGTTTTTACGGATAATACTACCGGGCCAGTCACCAGTTGGAACTGGAACTTTGGCGCAGGAGCCACACCAGCCACAGCCAATACCCAGGGCCCACACACAGTAAGTTATTCTACCGCAGGACTTAAAACCGTAAACCTGACGGTGAACGGTAGCTTTACCGAAACAAAAACCGACTATATTACCGCAAACACCGTTTACAGTTCTGTTACGGCTACTTACACTGTCGAGGATCTATCGACCGATTTTGGCTTTCAATCCTTACCGGGAGCTTCGACCTGCCCGGGAACACTAACTGTTACCATACCGGCAAATGTTAATATTTCAGGTGTAGATGTAGCCTACGACATCCGTACCCGCAATAATGGATGGAAATCGGAGCAGCGATCGCAATTGCGCTGTATATCCTCAGGCGGGACAAGCGAGCCAAGCCTGATATTAGGTACCGGTAATCAAACAGGTACGCAAAGCTACTCCCGTACCGGACTTACCATTGCCAATGGGGTAAGTGGCGGTGGCAACATACAATTTCAATTACATGCAGGTAGAACCTACGGTGGAAGCGGATGCAATACTACTTATAACTATGTAAGAATTAATACCTGGACTATCACTGTACATTATACCACAGATCCGGTACCCAACTTTGCTGCCAATAATACAACAACAGGAATTGGGCAAACCATAATTTTTACTGATATTACCATGGGGAACCCCTCCAGCTATGCCTGGGATTTTGGAACGGGGGCAAGCCCTCCCATCGCCTCTTCACAGGGGCCACATGCAGTAAGCTACAGCACATCAGGCTACAAAACGGTGAGCCTGACGGTAAATGGCAGCCTTACTAAAACCAAAGCGGATTACCTCTTTGTTATCGACCCTAACGATTGGCTTAAATGGGATGATAATGTGAATACATCACAAGTGGGTGGAATAAACACTACCTGGCAGGTTGCTGCCCGCTTTCAGCCTGCAGATTTTGCCGGCTACGGTGCTGCCGAAATTACGCTGGTTAAAGTTTATATGGGCGATTTACCCACAAGCACAACCTTAAAAATTTGGCAGGGAGCCAGTCAGACAAGTCTGGTGGAAGAAGTCAGCCAGGTGATTAATCCAACAGCCGATTCCTGGAATACCATTGCATTATCGATACCCTACACGGTCAATTCTTCCGAAGAGCTGTGGATAGGTTTGGAACTGGGAAACCCAAACAGCAATTATAATGTGGGCATTGATGCGCTTACTTCTGCCGATGGCAAGAGTAATTTATATCGTACTGATGTTAGCGATCCTAACGCCTGGAATACGCTGACATCAGCTAATATTGACGGCGACTGGAATATCCAGGCTCGTCTGGTTCCAACAGGCAGTTGGATTGGCGTGGTTTCATCGGCCTGGGAAAACCACAACAACTGGTTCTCAAGTACCGTTCCCATAACAACTACCAATGTCAGCATTCCGCAAACACCACATGATCCGCTTATCACTTCCGAAGTAGTGATTAATAATCTGGTGATCGATGCAGGGGCTTCGCTTACCGTTTCGCCGGATTACAGCCTCACCGTTAATGGCAGCCTAATCAATAATGCGGGAACCTCCGGCCTGGTTATCCAATCGGGTATCTTGGGCACGGGTTCGTTTATTAGCAGCACCAGTGGCATTGCCGGCACCTTCGAGCGATACGTAAAAGGCGATCCCGAAGCCTGGCACGGACTGTCATCGCCCATGGTGGCTCAGGAAATATCCGGCAGTTTTACTCCTTCGGGAACTTATGGCGATAGCACCGGCTACGATTTTTATACCTGGTACGAACCCGACACCTCCTGGATATACCGGCTCAACACGCTTTATCCGCCTACCTGGCTCGATGCCAATGGAAACAACAACTTTTTGCAGGGACGGGGATATCTGGCTTCCTATCAGGCCACCAATCCTACCTTGATTTATGAAGGCACATTTGCCAGCGGCAACATCACCGTACCCGTAACACTTTCCACGGGAGTGGCCGATGAGTTTGGTTCTAATCTTTTGGGCAATCCCTATCCTTCGTCCATCGACTGGAAAGCGGCAAACGGCTGGACGCGCAACGCCCTCGACTTTACCGGCGTAGGATACAATGTTTGGATTTGGAACGATACGGCCAATAATTATGGAGTTTATAATACCGCCTCGGTAAGCGATTTGGGTACCCTCGGCGTAAGCCGCTATATCCCGCCTACGCAGGGTTTCTTTGTCCTGGCCGCCCAAACGGGCAGCGTGGGTATGACTAATGAGGTACGTGTGCATAACGAGGCCTCCAACTGGCTAAAATCCAAGGGTGAAAAACCCGAACTGTTTTACATGAGTGTAATTTCGATGGATGGCTACGGCGATGACGAAATCATGCTTGAAGTGAATGCCGATGACAAGCGGGAAGGATCATACAAACGCTTTAGCTTTGTACCCACCGCTCCCGGATTATGGATGCCACAAAAGGGAAAAACTTACAGCTCGCTAATGCTCGAAAGTTTTACCAAAGAACCGGTAATACCGCTGGCCTTTAAGGCAGGCGAATCAGGAAGCTACGTGATTAATACCTGGTTTGAAGAAAAATCTTTAGAAACCGCCATTCTGCTCGATCTGCAAACCGGACTCAGCCATGACCTGAAAGAGCAAAAAGAAATATCCATCCTGGCCTCTCCCACCGATAATCCTGGACGCTTTGTCCTGCAGTTTGTCCCCGGTAACTATCCCAACCCGCACGATCCCATACCTGTGCGCATCTATACCTTTAATCAAACCCTCTACCTCGACCTACGGCTGATCAACAAAGATGAACCCTGCCGCATCACCCTGATAAATACTGCAGGTATGCGTGTGTACGACCAGCAGTATGATGGTGGTGAAGCCTACCAGATTTCCTTCCCCAATCTCCAGGGGATGTTTATTGCTACCGTGTCCAACAGTGCCGGGCGTTCAACACAGAAGGTGGCTTTTTAAATAATGTTTATTGAATCCCCTTTGTGAACCTTCAGGCCTTAATGCCATAGAGGCTTCCATTTTTCCCGGCATTCTTTGCCTTTATTTTTAAAGGAACATAATTCTATTCTAAAACAAATATTTTGTTCCTTTGAAGCATCAAAAATTTATAGCTTAATCAAAAATCAAAAAAAAGAATACATTATGACTTACATTGTTAGCGGATCCAACTTAAAAGTTGAAGACCTGGTGCGCGTTGCCCGCCACCACCAAAAAGTAGAACTGGCTCCCGAAGCACTGGAACGCATTAAAAAATGCCGTGCCATGCTGGAGAAAAAAATTGCCGCCCACGAAATTATGTATGGCGTTAACACTGGCATTGGTGAGTTTTCGGAAGTAGTGCTCAACGATGACCAGGTAAAGGATTTCCAGAAGTATCTTGTGTACAACCATGCTGCCGGCATTGGCGATGCCATGCCCGAGGATTATGTGCGTGGAGCCATGCTGGGACGCATCAACGTACATGCCCATGGCAATTCGGGCATCCGCCCCGAAATAACGCTAACATTGGTGGCTATGCTCAACAAGGGCGTAACACCCTGGGTTTGCCGCAAAGGTTCGGTGGGTGCCAGCGGCGATTTGGCTCCCATGTCGCAAATTGCCCTCCTGCTAATGGGCGAAGGCCGTGCTTATTACCAGGGGAAATTGTACGAAGGCAAGGAGGCTTTGGAAAAAGCCGGAATCCCCATTCCGGGATTGCAGGCACGCGATGGGCTGGGAACTATCAACGGCTCGAATGTGCTTACGGCCATGAGTGCGCTTTTTGTGTACGATGCCAACAACTGGCTGAAGCAGGCCGAGATTGCTGCGGCCATGTCGCTCGAAGCCCTAAAAGCCAATATGAAACCTTACAATGCCAAACTGCATGAGGTGCGCGGTTTTAAAGGTGCCATACGCAGTGCCCTGGCCATTAAGAAAATGGTAAGCGGTGGCGACCTCGAAGAAAGTCGCATCCCTTGCAAGGTGCAGGATGCCTACTCGATGCGCTCCACGCCGCAGGTAATTGGTGCTGCCCACGATGCCCTGGCTTATGCCCGCTCGCAAGTGGAGATAGAACTGAATGGCGTGGGCGACAACCCTATCTTTTTTCCCGATGAAAACACCCAGCTCTCGGGAGCCAACTTCCAGGGATCGCCTGTGTCGTTGCCCATGGATATGGCCGGTGCTGCCATAACTATGGTAAGCGTGCTTTCGGAGCGACGCATGAACCGCCTCAACAACCCGGCTTTGAGCGTGGGTTTGCCTGCCTTCCTTACCAAGGGTGCCGGTATGTTTTCGGGACTGATGCTAAGCCAATACACCGCCGACATGCTAATTGTGGAACAACGGATATTAAGTGCTCCCGCATCGGTGCAATCGATACCCGCTGCTGCCGACCAGGAGGACTTCGTTTCGATGGGCATGAATACCGCGATCAAAAACTTTCAAATCCTCGACAATGCCTACGGTATTTTGGGCATCGAGCTGATGGCCGCATCCCAGGCACTCGATTTTCGGGAATACGAATTTGGAAAAGGCACACAAAAAGCCAAAGAGGTCGTCCGTCGCCATGTTAAGTTTTTGGACATCGACCGCCCGCTTTATGACGATCACAACAAAATGAAAGCGTTGGTAGAATCGTGCGAAATACTGGATGAGGTGGAGAAAGTAATTGGTAGTCTTGAATAATAAATGTAGCGGGGATATAAAAACTCCTGCCTTGGTGTAAGCTTTCCTTTGTAAATATTACTTTGTGATGCTTTGTGTTTGGTTTGTTTTTAACCTCAGACCTCCTGACTTGTGGTCAAACTAAATTGTCGCGATTTTATATATTAGCCTCATATCTGTTGCTGGAAATAGTGTTTCGCTATCGTTTAGCAGGGA